>MDSZ01003612.1_pt1 | contig 19009 bp, 15 predicted proteins | sample 811201 | NCBI WGS metagenome assembly MDSZ01 (sample SAMN05326647, study PRJNA326480) | marine metagenome | isolation source: seawater | place: Indian Ocean: North | collected 2010
CGTCGTCGTCCTCATCATCCGCTCTGCAACAAAAGCGATACGTCGTCGTACCCTTGCTGCGTGTCGAACAGCGCTTTCAAGTCTTCCGGCGACGCTTTCGCCATGGTGATGATTGATGTTGATGTGATTGATTGGCCAAACCTTTTTCTTCCTCCTCTCTTCTTCTGTCGTGTGACGACCACGAAACCATTTTTTTTTTTTGAAAGATTTTTCCCATCTTTTGTGTCTCCCCAACTATTTAGGGTTTTATAGATATGGAGAGCGTCCCTTTCTTTCTCTTTCCAATTTTGGACTTTTTGAAGGAAATAAAAATGCGTCACAAAAAACCGTTGGTGGGGAAAAAAAAAGGGATGCTTTTGCGCTTTGTCTCGAGGAGTCTGAAACACCCGCATAAGCACTACGCTTTTTCGGGATGCGCCGCAAAAGCCGCGCGACGGTCACACTGCTCTTCTTTGTCGTCTTCGTGTTGTTGCTCTTCGTATTATTACTCTTCGAGAAGAAGCGCGACGACGACGCGCTGCCACGCGACGACGCGGGCGAAGGATGATGATGATGAAAATGATGATGAAAATGATGCGACAAAACCGGTAAAAAAATCGATTATTTCGAGCGTGGAAAACGCGAACGTGAAGCGGTTGGTGAAACTGAGAACGTCCAAGGCGTTTCGAGACGAAGAAAGGTCGGTGGTCGTCGTCGGCTCGACGGTGTTGAAGGAAATTTTACGCGACGGGAAAACGAAGGTCAACGTCAAGTCGGTGTACGCGTTGGAGGATGATGGTGATGGACGTGTGGATGTGTTTGCGAATGACCACAAAGTGTTTTTTTCGTCGTCGTCGTCGTACGGAGCGACGGCGAAAGTGATGAAGAAACTCGCCGGCGTAGAGAACGCCGATGGGATCGATCTCGTCGCAGAGTTGGAAATGCCAGAAATTAGGACGGTTTCGGAGTTTATGAAACGAAAGAATACTAGGAGCAAAATAGACAAAGTGTTGTGCATGGACGGCGTCCAGGATCCCGGAAACGTCGGGACGCTTTTACGAACCGCCGAGGCGTTTGGATTCGACGCGGTTGGTTTAGGCCCGAGAACATGCGATCCATTCAACGATAAGTGCATGCGATCGAGCAAAGGAACCGCGTTTCGAATGCAAATGTTTAATTGGAAAACGAGCGAGGAGTTTTTCGAGGGCATAGTAAATGATGGCAAGTTTGAACTGAAAGAGAACGTGTTAGCGGCGATGCTCTCGGGCGAAAGCTGTGTGGACGTTTCGAGAGAGTTGAATAATAATAATAATAATAATAATAATAATAATGATAGCAACGATTATAGGAGTCATACTAAAGTGTGTTTAGTTTTAGGAAGCGAAGGGCAAGGCGTGAGCAAGGAAATTGCGAGCTCTACACGTGCGGTGACAATTCCAACTCCAGGCGTTACGGAGAGTTTAAACGTCGCCGTCGCTGGCGGAATATTGATGTCAAGTCTCACCATTAGGTAGGTAGCTATACATTTTAAAAAGAATGCATCTATTTACGCAGCACTTATGTACCACCATGGTACAACTAATCTTTTTTTCTTTCATCCTCTCTTTCTCTGTCTTTCTCTCTGTACTAAAATAAAATCAATTTTCAGCGCCTATCCAACCGCTCTTCGTTCTAATCCTCAACGGGAACACTTTGGCAAACTTCTGGTATGCGAACACTGCGAAATCGAACGAGTGTACACTCACCACGCCTTGCACTTGATCAAAGTAATGGTACGGCGCCGTCGCTTTCGCTTTGCTCGTGTACGGTTCAAACCCATACAAATCTAAACTCTCGCAGCGTTGCATCATAAAGTTCACCGCGTACCACCCGCTCATCGGTTTATCGTGAAACTGTTTCTTCTTCTCCTTCTCAATGATTTCCTTCAGCACGTTCCACAAATCGTGCGCTCGATTAACGAATCCAGGATGCAAAAATTGCATCTTCAAACTCTTCCCGTACTTTTTCAACAACGGTTCAAATATTCGTTTCCTATTAGTCGGCGAGCTGCCTTCAAAAAATAATGCCACGGAGTCTGGTCTCGAATTCTCCCACCCTTTCTCGACCAACCGTCTGGCATTTTCTCGATTACTAAAATCGTACGTCGTCTTCATCCCAACGTCCTTCTTAAAATTCTTCACCGGCGCAAAGTTCACCCGCATGACCGCCTCGTGTCCATCAATCTCCTCCCCGAACTGAGACTTCAACAACGTCCCGCTATTCCCAACTAACGCGCACGTTGCGTGCGTTTTTGTCGCCCGCTTCTCTTCATCCGGTAACGTCTCCCCCAACACTTCACCCAGCTGAAAGTGCGTCTTTTTTCCGTTCACGTCGGTAAATTTCACGTCATACTTTTCCGTTTGCGCGTTATCTTTGGCTATGATGACTGAGCTGTACTCCTTATCCGAATCGTGCGCATATCGATACTCTCGCCTCCCGAATCTGTCTAAATCTCTCTCGTTCAGCATTCTAGATACCACCGAATCGCCCTTCATCGCGCGATGTTGTCTCTTCTCGCCGCTGTTCGTCACCACGATATCTTCTTCTTCGTCTTCGTCTTCGTTTTCTTCTTCTCCTTCGCTCCCATCTTCGTCCGAGGTATCGTCGACGATACCGTCGTCCAACGCCATCGGATTTCCTTTCATGCCGTTCCCGGTTTTCATCGCGTGCACGCGATTGCTGACATCAATCGCGGAATAGACGCGTTGCGCGAAGAGGATCAAAAACGCGAGCAAGAAGATCCATTTGATGATTTTCGTTCTCTGACGAAACTTGGAGGTTAACGGACGCTTCGAACGCTGGAGGAGCGCCATATATGTGGGTCGTCGGCGTCGTGCGTGTAAGAATGAAGTGACGTTGCTTCTTTCCTTCGTGTGCAAAACGTTGCTCCCCTTTGAGAGCGCAGTAGGAGTGCAGCAGAGTTCTAAAATGTGAAGAAGAAGCCTTTGTAAAGAGCATTACATAAACGTCCCCTCGTTCGCTATGACTACTACGTGAAATAATAATTCTACCAAAGTGCCTTTTCTTCGTCTACGTACCAAGAATCAACGGCACAACTCTCCCTAAGAAGGCGTACCACCCGCCGGCGACGAGCAAAAATCCGCTCGCGGGTGTCACCCAGGCAGTTTTCTCTCTCATCCCCATGACGCTTTTAATGTTCCCAGCGGCGCTTGCGGCTAATAATAACGGCACCGAGTACCCCAGAGTGTACGAGAAAAGCAGAAATCCACCGGAAAGGACGTTGCTAGAACTCGCGGCGACGTAAGCGAGTAACGTGGAGAGGACCGGTGTAGCGCACGGGCTCGCCGCTAACGCGAAGGTCGCGCCGGCAACGAAAGATGTTAAAAAAGGTGGAAGATTTAACGACCTCGGATCAAAGTTGGTCGCAAACGAAGGAAACTGGAGTTGGACTTCACCAAGTAAGTTTAATCCCATGACGATGGCTAAGATGGCGACAGAAATTGGCGCTACGACGCCGATTTGCCCAAACGCTTTCCCAGCCGTCGCCGCAAAGACGCCAAATAAGGCAAACGCGGAGGCTAATCCGACAGCGAAAGCGATCGCGTTTGTGCGCATTGCCGTTTTCTTCGCGTCTTCGTCGATTTCCTCGTCATCTTTCATCAACGCCGCGTCCGATGCGTACCCTCCGATGTACCCCAACGTTAACGGCAACACCGACAACGTACACGGCGACACACTCGTCACGAGTCCAGCTATAAATACCAACACAAAAGTCGCAGGAGATGTCGCAGATGTTACACTAAACGCGCTCGCGCCTTCCTTCGACGTATCTAAAGCGCCCGAGACGAACCCGTCCAATCCAGACGTCACGTCGAACAGCGATTTCGAGACATCCGCCACGCACGCGATTTCACGCCACTCAAAGTCCATCATCATCATCATCATCGTTCCTCTCACAACGGTGGTCGTCGGTGGTCGTTTTCGCGTTGCGTCCCGACGAGGGAAAGAACAACGACGCTTCTTTGCGCAAAGCGTCGTCGGACCGTCCCTCGACGAACGACACAAAGACGACGTCGTCGACGATGCCATCATCGCTCTCGCCGATGCCATCGCACACATTCGAGGCATCGCGCGATGACTTTTTGCGCGTGCAAATGCAATGGAGTAAATGGCGATTCATTTTTGGACACGTCGTCTCCACGAACAAAAGCACAAAGAAGTAATCCTAAGTATGCGTGCAATAATACTAATAAGAATAAGAATAATAATAATACGATACGCATGTAGTATAAAACAGTTACGTTCTCACGACTATCCGACCATTCCTCGTGTGATATCGCACCCCTTGCGTCGGTTTATATTTCTCGTTTCTCACTTGCAAAGTCTCTACTTTCACTCCGCTGACGCCGACGCCGGCGACGGAGAACTGCGCGGTGACGTTGCACGTTTCTTGCAACTTGATTTTTCGTCGTTCAGTTTGAAGTTTCGATTGATTTGCCAAGGCTAACGCGCTTTGGCTGCCGTCGATGTTGTTTTCGTCGTTTTTGTTTTTATCGCTACTGTTACTTTCTTGTTCAGAACCCATGGTTAAAACGACCGTTAAGCACGGAGTTTTATCCGCCGGGAATTTGTCGATGGACCAGTTGATTGTTTTACTGGCGTCGTCGAACGTCGCGCCGCCGTGCGTGGCCGATGGGTCAGCGCTTAAAACGCGTGACGGTAACGCGACTTGCAAGCTAACCCCTTCGACTGGTTTCTCAAACGCCGGTTTGGTCCCACAGACGATGGAAATTCTCCCTTGCGTTGGTCCAAACGATGATTGTGGTCGAATGTATAAAGGCATAGGTACGGAAATGGACCCTTCCGGCCCACCTCCTGGACCACCACCCATCGTTTGCGATTGCATCCACGGATTTTGTTTGATATACTTCGGTTGCCACTGGTTCTTATCCTCTTTCGATTCTGGTCTTATCTTATAGTTCATCAACGTAAACTTCCCATCAGCTGGGACAAATGACACCACCCGATCGCTCGCGAACCTCGCCAATCTCACCGAAGGATGAAACGAATAGTCCTCAATCAAATGCGAATTCGACAGCGACAACGAAATGTCCGGCATACCGCTCAACCGACAGTTCACTTCAATCTTTCCGTAAATCGCACTGGTCAACAACTTCCCTTCCGGATCTAACGTCGCGTCCACGTGCTCGATGACATCTAAATACACCTCGTTCGACGTGTACTTAATATTCGACGCTCTCCATGGCAACGGCAACAATTTCGTCGGATCTTGGTCGCTTACCAACACTCCGGATGCCGTGCCTAAAACCGCATTGTGCAATCGATTCGCCAAATTTGGCGGCGGCACTAACACGTGCAATCCCCCGGGATGCGTATTCACCGGTATCCCCGAGTCCAACATCTCGTCGAGCAACTGATACAGCGTCAGATGGTGTTCTTGCAATATCGCCTCCGTAATCGCGTTCCCGAAATACGACTTCAACACCTCGTGGAGTTGCGTGAGAAATTCCACCACCATCAACGGTTGCGTTTCCGAGTTGCACGTGGCAATGTACGTGATTTCCCCGTGCGATTGAAAAAACGCGTAATCTTTCCCATCGATAGCTAACACGTCCCCTTGGGAATTGTTTTTAATCGCGTTGTGATGTTTTTCGAACACTTTCTCGCACACCGAGGCGTCGGTTTCTGGACCCCAGTGTTTGACCGCAGTCAGCGTTTCCGTTTTATTGTTCGTTATGAAAAGGGAATCGATGCCCATGATGATGATGATTGGAGGACAAAACGTTTGTTGTTGTTGTTCTTAAGTTGTTTCACCAAATTCGATCCAATTCTCTCTCGAGACCAACACAATTCGACTTTGTGGTAATGTGCTTCTTCTCGACGACGACCAAAGAAAGTATACAATCGCGAACACCACCACCACCGTCGTCGCTACCACACACACACACACACAAAAGCGCTCGGACAATGCGCCGCGGCTCTTCTGCTTCTGCTTTTTTCGCGCGTCTCACTCTCAGAGATGATGCTTCCAAAACAAAGCGCTTTGCTCTCCCGCGGGACGAAACACAAACAGAGAGAGAGAGAAAAAAAAGGAACCAAAACTCCTTCTTAAACCCTAAACAACAAAAAACCCTAAACCCTATGACAAAGTCTTTCGACACATTTTTTTTGTCGGCACCTTTTAATGTGTTTTAGACCTTTACACCCTTAAAAAAAAGGGAGATAAAACGACGCCCACAGAAGAAAAAGAAGAAGAAGAAGAAGAAGAAGAAGAAGAAGAACGTTTCGAAGAGTGAAACGAGAGACCAAGAAGATTTAAAGAGGAGGAGTTTTTTTCTTCGACGATGATGTCCTCCTTTATGTCGGCGTTCTTTGCCGACCGCGTTTCAAAACGCGTGCTCTTTGGGGCCGTCGCGGCGGCGGCGATGCACCATCGCGAAAGCGTCGTCGTCGTTTTGTTTCTGATCCTCGTTTTGGAACCGATGGTCGATCGCGTGTTGGTGAAAGGCACGCGCGATGTCGCCGGGTGGTGCCGACGGTGGTTTTATCTGAACAAGCTGAACCGCGCGCCGGGGTTTAACTGGCTCGTTGGACACACCTTGCCGCTCTCGAAAGCGGTCGGCGCGTACCCGTGCACGTGGGATTTGTTCGCGTTTTGGTCGGTGCCGAAAGCGCCGAAACCAGTGAGAGTGCAAATATTTACGAGGCACTGCGTGGTCATCGCCGATCCCGAACCGATTAGACGAGTGTTTAATTCCAACATTAAAAATTACGGAAAAGACACAGAATTCGCGTACAATCCTTTCTTGGATATTTTAGGCACCGGTTTGGTGACGAGCGAAGGCGAGAGTTGGAAAAGACAGAGAGGGAGGATATCGCAAGCGTTGAGGATGGAGATTTTGGACGACGTGGTCGACATCGCCACAAGAGCCGTGGATAGATTGTGCGTGAAGTTGGAGAAGATTAGAGGCACTGGACGGGAGATTGAGTTAGCGGAGGAGTTTCGGTTGTTGACGCTTCAAGTGATTGGCGAGGCGATTTTGAGTTTGTCGCCGGAGGAGTCGGACGAGGTGATGCCAAACTTGTATTTGCCGATTATGGAGGAGTGTAATCGACGAAGTTTAGAACCGTGGAGAGCATATTTACCAAATAAAGAATATTTTAGTCACAAGAATAAGGTGAAGAAGTTGAACGCGTACGTGATTAAGTTGATCAGACAAAGATGGAAGTTGAAACACTCCGTGACGGCGACGCCAAACGTGGACGATTCCATCGATAATCCGCACGCGGACATTTTAGATCGCGTGTTGGCGGACGTGCCGAAAAGCGAATATGGGCCAGAAGTGGAAAGACAAATGTGCGACGAGATTAAGACCTTTTTGTTAGCTGGCCACGAAACCTCCGCGGCGATGTTGATTTGGACGATGTGGGAGTTGGTGAAAGCTCCGGAGAAGATGAAAATTGCTACGGAAGAGGCGAAGAAAGTGTACAAGAATAGCGAAAAAAAGAATCGTAAGACTCCGTCGAGAGATGAATTGAACGGGTTAGAATACATCGTCGGTGCTTTGAAAGAGTCTTTGCGTTTATATTCCGTGGTGCCGGTTGTCACTCGTAAGTGTCTAGGCGACGATTATTTAGGCGGCGAGTTCGTCCCGAAAGGCACGACGGTTATCATTTCCGTCCAAGGTGTCCATCACAGAGAAGATTTGTGGGAAAACGCGCAAACGTTTGAACCGAAACGATTCGTTGGAAACGAAACCGACGAGACTGGGAATTACTCGTACTTACCTTTCATCCAAGGTCCTCGAAACTGCTTGGGCCAATATTTAGCGCTTTTGGAAGCTCGAGTGGTCATGGCGAATTTGTTGAGGAAATTCAAGTTCACCTCGAGCCGAGAGACCAACGGGGCGAAACACACGAAAATGATTCCAATCGCGCCGGCTGATGGCATATGGTTTACCGTAGATTAAAAAAAGAATCGTGGAAGAGACCTTTCGCTCTTCTCTGAATATTTATATTTATACAACTTCTCACAAACTCTCATCACATTTATTTACCGAGTACGCGCCCGCGCGCGCGCGGTAATGCTCTACTAAACTGCTACTTTACACCATGACTGCTATTGCTACTACTATTCCATGTCAGCTACATCTTTTCCACGGGTTTCCTAAACTTCAGCCTCACCTCTGTCGCCGCTCTCACGTTCGCCCCATCGCCGCTTTCCTCATCTTCCTCTTCCTCTCCGTTCGCTTTCAAAACCACCCTCTTCTTCCCGCTCCTAGGACTCGCGTACGATACGCAGCTCTTATCCGCCGGTTCCACGAGTAGCGCTTCCCCGATAGTTCTCTCGTAGTACCCCTCGTACGTTTTTCCGGTGGATGTTTTGAGCACCGGCGCGTCCGTGTCCAACCGTTCGAACCTCAGCGTTTCCCCCGGGAGCATCGGGACGAACGTCGGTAAATCCACGAGCACGAACGTTTCCTCCTCCACGTCCTCCTCCTCCTCCTCGTCGTCGTCGTCGTCGTTATCACCATCATCAGAGCCCCTCTTCGTCGACCCGGGGGTCGCATCGACGACGGCGGTGGTGGTGGTGGTCGTGGTTCCTCTTCTTCGGGCGGGTGTTTCGCGCATTTCTTTGTAATAATAATGGAAACTTAAAAAAGTGTCTCGCGTTTTAGGTCGACCGTTCTCTTCCCTTTTTTTTTCTCTTTGTATTTTTAAAACCCTAAATTTAGACAGCTTTTCAAACCCTAAACAACATAACACGAAAAAGGAGGGACCTTTTAAAAGGTCCCGGGGTGTCCTGTCTTCTTTCTCCTCAGACTCTACTTTAGGAGGAGCACGCACAACAACAGTCTTTTTTTCGAGCGAGACGAGAGTTTGAACGCGGCCGCTCTTTTTTGCGTTTTTGATTCTCGAAAGAGCAGCAGTGCACGCGTGTGTGGACGCGCGCGACGTTAAAATCAATCGATCATATCATCCAAGTGAAAAATCAGACGCGGCCATTTTGAGCACAGGGACTCGCACGAAGAATTCGTCCGCGGAAGAAGAAGAAGAACGGAAAGAACAAAACGACCCGGGAAGGCGTTTTGCGATATAAAGAAGAAGAAGAAGACAACAACAAACAAACAACAAAGATGGGAATTTCAGACGCGATCGCGAAGGTGATGTGCTGCAAACCATTCAACGAGCCGTCGTCGATCAGAGTCATCGGATGCGTCATCGGTGTCGTCGGGTCGTTGTTAATCTACGGCGTGTTGCAAGAAAGAATCATGTCGCAACCGTACACGGATAACGGGAAGGAAGAATTTTTCTCCTACTCGGTATTTTTAGTGTTATCGAACAGAGTTTTGGGGTGCCTAATGGCGGGGTTAATTCTCGCCGCGACGAAAGGGAACGTGACCCCAGTTGCCGGGCTTCATCGATACGCGGTGGTGTCCTTGTCCAACGTCATCGCGACGACGTGCCAATACGAAGCCTTGAAGTATTTGTCTTTTCCGGTACAAACCTTAGGAAAGTGCGCAAAGATGATTCCAGTTATGATTTGGGGATTTTTGATTAACCAGAAAAGGTACGGGGTATCGGACGTGGGGATCGCGATAGCGGTGACGGCGGGGGGTACAATTTTTGGGTTATACGGCGACGAGAGCACTTTGACGAGTAAAGCGAGTAAAGGCGCCAATGTAAGCGAAACTTCGGAATATGGGATCTTGTTAATGCTTGGGTATTTGTTTTTTGACGGGTTTACGTCGACATTTCAAGATAAGATGTTCGTCGGATACAAGATGGAGACGTATAACCAAATGTTGTGGGTGAACTTTTGCTCGGCGTTTATTTCGGTCTTTTATTTAGTTTCAGACGGGTCTTTTGAAGATGCGATTGCGTTCATCCAGAGGCATCCGATGATTACGGGCGATATTTTGATTCTGTCCATAGCAGCGATGCTCGGACAGTTGTGCATTCTGTACACGATTAAAGAGTTTGGGGCGTTGTTGTTCGCGACCATCATGACGACGAGACAGTTCTTGAGCATCTTGTTGAGTTGCATCGTGTTTATGCACATGTTGTCTCCGATGCAGTGGGTGGGTACGGTGCTGGTGTTTGGTTCTTTATATTACAAATCCTTCGCGAAAGCTGGGAGTTCGAAGAAAATTGTAGATGAGGAGAAGGAACCGCTCATCACCAATAGCGGCGAGAACTCTGGAAAGGCGTAGTTTCGTGAAGCCACGGTGTGTTATAATTAATATTCAGTTTATTACATACATATTGTATTTATTATTCGCTTTGAAATCAATCCTCTTTGCCGCTATACCCGTACGGGTTCTTGCTAGCCCAATTCCACTGATCCACGCAACACTCCTCAATCGTCCGCTCCGCTCTCCATCCTAAAATCTCATACGCCAAATCCGTCTTCGCATACACCTCCGCCGCGTCTCCCGGTCTTCTCGCCACCATTTTCATAGGAATTTTCTTCCCTGCCGCTTTCTCGAACGCAGCTACTAATTCTAACACGCTCGTACTTTTTCCAGTGCCCAAATTCACCACAATCTTCCCACACTTCCCGTTCTCTTTGACAATCTTCTTCAACGCCGCGACGTGCCCGTCTGCCAAATCAACGACGTGAATGTAATCTCTCCTCCCAGTCCCATCTTTCGTATCATAATCCGTCCCAAACACCGACAACTCTGGTCTCCTTCCAACTGCGACTTGTTGTACAAATGGCATCAAATTATTCGGTATCCCTTTCGGATCTTCCCCAATCTCTCCACTCGGGTGCGCGCCGACGGGATTGAAATACCTCAAAATCAAACAATTCCACTCGTTATCGCTCGCGTGTTGGTCGCTCAAAATATGTTCGATGAATAACTTCGTTCGACCGTACGGGTTCAACGCGGCTGTTTCAAACTCTTCCGTGCACGGAACCGTTTTCGGTTCGCCGTACACCGTCGCCGAGCTGCTAAAAATGATCGATTTACACTTTGCTTTTGCCATCGATTTCAGCAACACGACCGTTCCGTTTATGTTATTCTCGTAATATCGCAAAGGTTTCGAGCACGATTCACCGACTGCTTTCAATCCCGCAAAGTGAACGACCGCAAAAATATCGTGCTCTTCGAACACCGCGTCCAATTTTTCGCCGTCCAAAATGTCCCCCTCGATGCGCACGACCTTCCCCCCTTTCCCATCGCTCAAACGCTTCACGCGTTCGAGAGATTCGAACGAACTGTTGTCCAAATTGTCGTACGCGATGACCGTGCAATCTTCTCGCAAAAGCTGGAGACACGTGTGCGACCCGATGTAGCCAGCCGCACCGGTCACTAAAACCGTCTTTCCGGAGAGCAGCTGCATCTTTTTTGACGTCTTCTTCTTCTTCTTCTTCTTCTTCTTCCCTCAACTAATCTCTCAAAGCTTTTTTTTTCTTGCGTAGTGTGTTATCTATCCTCTTTTTGTGTCTCTCGAAATAAAATCAATCTCGTCAAATTAATGCCAAAAAAAATGTGGCAGAAAAAGAGAGAGAGAGAGAGAGAGAGACGACGATGATGATGAAAAGAAAGCTCTTTGTTGACCAATGTCGAAAGAGGTGGTGAAAGATCAATTTTTCATATGCATCGCATCATTTTGTAACAAACAGCATCTGACCAGACATATATTCAACGACACAATCTATAGTGTTTCATCGCGTTTAATATCACGAGCTATAGTCTAGCTTAGTTCAACTTGGATGAATTAATTCTGAGAGAAGGCCCACCAAGAAGCGTCGTCGTCGTCGTCGTTGGGTGGTCTCGATGACGATGATGGACGTCCCGGACGACTGGGGGTTGGGGTCGTCGTCTCTCCCAAAGAACACCAACGATGATGATGATGATGATGGCAAAGAAGAAGGGTGGTTGACAAAGCCGAGTGAAAAGGTGGCTCTGCCGAAGAAGAAGAAGAAGAAGACGAAGACGACGACGACGTCGACGACGACGCCAGGAGGAGGAGGAGGAGCTGCCGTCACCGCTCCACGGGCGAGCGGGCGAGTGCTCGGGCGACGCCGGAGAGCGAAAGAGAAACGGAAACGATTGGCGATGATGAAGAAGACACATCGTCGCGACGTGGGTGGTGGCGGCTCTCCTGAAGATGACGAAGAAGACGAAGAGCGCGATGACGACATCGAAGGAGAGAAAAACAATCCCGCGTCGTCGTCGTCGTCACCACCACCACCGACGACGAGGAGTAGTAATGTCGCGAAGCACGACGCGACGATGACGGAAAAGCAAAAACGGAAAGCGGAAAAGAACCGAGCGAGGAAATTGCGACGAGAGTGGAAGAGGAAGAAGGAGATGGAAGAGAAGAAGGACGACCTTGGAAGCAGAAGCGACGAAGAGAAAGAAAACGAAACGAAGAAAACGAAACAACCGGACGACGAGGAGAGGAAAGAGATGAAACGATTGGCGAAGGATTACGTTGCGGAGAAGGCGAAAAAACGCGCGAAAGCGACGACGACGGCGGAGGAAGACGGTGGCGGTAGAAATAGCAGGAGTTCAGAGAAGGACGACGAAGAAGACAGAGCACCGGTTCATCAACCGGTCAAACAAAAGAAGCTCTCGTTGATCGATAAAATGCGCGCGAAACTGTCCGGAGGACACTTTCGCATGCTCAACGAACAGCTCTACACGACGAAAGGTGACGAAGCTTTACATTTAGTCCAACAGAACCCGGGCGTCTTTTCCGCTTACCACGAAGGCTTTCGAGAGCAAGTGAAAAAATGGCCGAAAAATCCAGTCCATAAATGTTTCGAGTGGTTACAACACAAACCGTACGATACGGTTGTCGCCGATTTCGGCTGCGGGGACGCGGAATTAGCGAAGCTCATCGGTAAATCGAAGAAAAAAGTGTACAGTTTAGATCTAGAAACGCCTTCTCACGCGCCATTCGTGATTGCGTGTAACATGGCCAAAACGCCGCTCGAATCCAACTCCATCGACGTCGCCGTCTTCTCTCTGTCCTTAATGGGGACCGATTACTATAAGTTCATCGAAGAAGCCTCTCGAGTGCTCAAAGTTAAAGGCACGCTCTGGATAGCCGAAGTTAAATCTCGTTTCGATGGTAAAAACGGCACCGCGTCCATCTCGAGTTTCATCTCGAGTTTGAAAAACGCCGGGTTTGACGTCAACCCAAAGAAAGTCGACGAGAAGGATAAAATGTTTTTCGCATTGGAAGCGGTGAAAACTAAAAATACAGGTTCAAGTAGCAACGATGACGGCGGCGTCGACGACGGAAAAACGAAAAAGAAGAAGATGAAGAAGAGTGCGCCGGTGGATTGGCCGACATTGAAAGCGTGCGAGTACAAGAAACGATAATAGAACGCATTTTTTTGTATTTCCAATGGTGAATGGATTCATGTAAAAAATATTCGAGAAAATCCGAGGTCGAATTTCACATCATCATCCTTCGTCATTACTTCGCGCGCGAGTGCGAGAAAGGCAACGCAAAACGTGCGACGGTAAACACGCGAATAACGCGCACGCATTGTGGGCGCAAGCATGTCCCAGCAGCACATGTCGTCGTCGTCGTCGTCGTCGTCGTCGTCTCGCGCGCGTCAAAATACACGAGTCGAAAAAGAAGAACAGAACAACAAAAATATTTTCCGACGCTCGCTGGAGAACATCTCCTGGATCTATCGAGCATTCATGACCATCTTCATCATGTTTGTTTTCAAACTATTCGGTTTCTTTTCCTCGTGTTTTATGACGCTACCGGTGTTGTTGCCGATCAACGCGCATCCGAGCAAAGATAACAAAGAAGGAGGCCCGATTATTCCGTATTGGATCGAAACGAAAATTAAATTTTGGTGCTTTATACACATCGTGTTTAACTTTCAAGTTCCAGCGAGTTGGGTAAAGAACGCGTACGCGAAACTGATCGAACTGAATAAAAACATCCGAGATGCGGAGACGCAAGAGATTCCCACGATTGTCGTCGGTCCGGATTTCGATCATAAAAAGTTCTTTCGAGAGTACGTGAAACGCCCGCATCCGGTCCTGTTGAAAGGATTCGCGAAAGATACGCCGGCGGTAAAAAAATGGTCGGTGGATTGGGTAGTCGAGAATTTCGGGAACGAAAAGGCGTTGACAAAGACTTTGTTGGGAGATAACATACCCGGGAGAGTTAAGGATATCAACACGCCGGGGACGTATTTGCACAATTGCGAAGCGATTTTCGTAAACCATCCGGAGCTCGTAGACGATTTGAAGTTGGACAGCTTGTCGCCGTTTGTTTCGGCGGATGGAAATCCGAAAAACCCACATTTGGCGAACAACCATCCGCGCGCCGGACCGTTGCCGATTCAATTCTTCCTCGGACGAGGCGGTACGGGCACTGGCTTCCATTGCGCCAACGGCTTCAACTGGTTCTACATGATCGAAGGTTCTAAAAAATGGACGTTCGTCGACCCGAGATGGACTGTTCTCACTTTTCCGGCATTAAACCGCGGCGCTCTTTACCAATCATGCGCAGTGACGGATCCAAACACCGTTCTCGACAAATATAAACCGCTCTGGCGCGTCTGTCCTCGCTACGCCGCTACAGTCGAATCAGGCGATGTCTTATTAAACCCGCCGTGGTGGTGGCACTGCATTGAAAACCTCACCAAAGACTCCACCGCGGTCGCCACTCGATGGATGGACACGAAAACTTTGCGTCCATTAGCCGGCATTGGTACTGACGCGAACCGCCTTTTCACGGCGTTTCAAATCTTCTCTCCTGTGTTCTTGAAACTCCAATTCTCGCTCATCATGCGAGGCATCCACGCCACCCCGGACGAACACACGAAGCTCGAGACCGACGAAGAGCTCGAAAAACAACACGCCCAGCGTACCTCCAAAGGTGCGCAACACGAAGAGGCCACTCGTGTCACCCAAGCTCTCAACTCCAACGAAGAGCAAGACGCGTATAAAGCGTATTACGCCAACAAGTGGGGGTACGTCGACTCGTTGCCCGTGACGAACGTCCAATTGGGACAAGAAAGAGACGACGTCGAATCCACCAGGTTCGATCAAGGGCAAGGTAGATGGACCATGGACACGAAGAACTTTCGAGGTCGTTGATTTTAAACGACGACGAGTGAGTGGTCGTCGGCATCGCTCGCACTGTTGTGTCGTCGTCGACGCCGCGCGTATTTTTTTACTTTTGTCAGAGCATGTGTTTTTTATCCATTTTATAAAATTTTATCCATTTTCGTTGACAAAAAAACTCCACAAAATGTCCCCGTCGTCTGTTCTTCTTCGTCGTCGAGTGCACGCGTCGCTCGTCGCGAGCGCGTCCACCACGGGTACATCGTCGACGTCCGCCGTGCGGTGGTGGTTCAAGATCGACGGGACGTTTGCCACGTTTTCCTCGCGTCGCGGGACCGTGGGAGGGTTGGACGCTCGACGATGCGCATCGATTACGACGAGCGCATCGTCGTCGTCGTCGTCGTCGTCGTCGTCGTCGACTAATCTTCTCCGCCGCGAAAATCTGACGCGGATGCGCGATGATTTGCACCGAGTGCCCCGAAACAAAATCGAAGGCGCGCACGTTCCAGACGCGCGGTCGGTGCTCGTGCCGTTAGCCGTGGTGGACGAGCACGCGTGCGTGTTATTGACGGTGCAATCCACGCACTTTGGCACGCCTTTGTTAGCCTTCCCGAGAGGCCATCGAAGCAGACACAATTCGAGCGCGCTGGATAAAGACGCGGTGGCGCAAGCGTGCGATCAAATCGGCGGACGGGAAGCGTGGGCAAATCCAGATAGAATTGAATACTTAGGGACGCATCACGACGCGGTGAATAGTAAACGGACTTTAGCGATTACGCCGGGAGTGGCGTATTTTGGCGCGTTGACGAAACGGCAAGTACAAGAGAGAAATCGGAGTGCGAATTGCGTGTTAGGAGTAGCGGCAATTAAAATCGAGGATTGTTTGGAACCGGAGAATGTGAGCGTAGTGAAGTTGGAGGAAGAGGAGGGTAGTCATAGAAATAACGTAGAAGATGAAGATGACGACGAAAACGAGGGGAGCATGGGACCGGTGCCGGCTTTTACGGTGCCTCGCTCGAACGTCGTCGGATGGGGCGAGACGAGCGAACCGTTTGGATTGAAAAACTGTTTGATCTGGGGAAGCGACGCGGCCATTTTACACGGCGTGTTAAGGGTGATCGTTGGGTCGGACGAACGTTATAAGGAACAGTTGTATGGACAGTTTGAGAAGATTCAACGGGAAATGAACGCGCGGGCGAAAGTAGCTTAGAGTACGACGTTTAGTTTTTATTAACAACCATAATCGAAGTTTGAAACCTCTCTTAGTACGTTTAATGCGTATGCTCTCCCTCGGTCGCTAAATTGGATAAAAGAATAATGCCCGCGCCGCCGGCGTAGGCGATGAACAACGCTAATCTTTGGGGAAACGGTCTTCCCGCGTGCACTTTCTTTGAGTGGGTTCCTTCGTGCTCGTCGCATTCTTTGTCGCTCATCTCAAATTCATCGGCGACGATTTCGGAGGTGCCACCGTACAAGAATGTGCCGGAAGCCAACGCCTCGAGAACCAATACGGTTTCTACACTGACCGAGCCTAAACCTATGCCGATGAATATGCCGCACGTCGTCGTTAACGAGAAGAAAATCATGGAAGTTAAGCTCACCGTTCTATTTGCTTTACCCTTCACGAACGACGCGCCGATCGATAACGCCGCCGGTGCTTTGTGCGCGGCGATGGCGGTAAAAAGCGTCAATATATTATTCCTCGACTTTTGCACGCCGAGCGCCAAACCAGCCAAGCAGGAGTGCACGGATATGGCTCCCAACAAAATATACGGCCTCTTCTTTTGTTCCTCTGTTAACGAATCACCGCAACCTTGACCTTCGTGACCGCTTATTGTTTTCGAATCCGTTTCGCAGCAGTGGTCGTCGTGTCCATCAGAGTGCACCGAGTGATTGTGAATGTGAAACAATACTCTCTCGACGAAAAACACAGCCAAATATCCCGTCAGTGCCAAAGCAAATCCAGCCGGATACCCAGTCGGACTAATTTTCACCTGCTCCTGATACTCTATCAAATGAGGAAACAAATGCGTCAATCCGGCGGATAAGAACACACCACCGGAAAACGCGTTCAACAAACTCATCACCCATCTCGCTTTCCTCCCCGCCAGAGCTTCAGAAACCATCGGAATCATCCATCCGAACATGCTCTCGCCGAACACGGCGGCGGCCAATCCCGCTTTCAATTTCGTATACTTCGACGTATTTTCATCTCCGTGATCATGATCATCCTCGCCGTAGTCAAAAGTGCACGTCGCGTCCGTCGCGCACTTCAACAATTCTGGGCAGGCTTCAGTAAACTCCGCTTGGTTTAAACTCGTCGCGCTGGATGTCGCGCCGTATTCTCTGAACAGCTCCGCCGCGGTGAGCGTCGTTGCCACCTGTTCCTCCTCGTGATGGTGATGGTCGTGTCCAGAGTGGTCGTGGCCGCTGTGGTCGTCGTCCGATGATGCTTGCTGCGACGCGCCTTTCGTATCCAGCGCTTTCAAAAATGTGTTCAGCTCGCTCTCTTGAAACGTCGCGTCCACGCCAGAATATGTTTCCATGATGTGATCCATCGGCGCTTCGTCTTCGGCGGCGGTCGAAACGAATTTTGATCCAATCGACATCGCGACCGCGACGAAAAAAAGCGCGCTCAAAGACGCCCGGCTTTGAAACCGGCGTCGAACGTGCCGAACGCGAAGTGCACCATCAACATATACACCACACATATTCGCGCGCGTCGCTTTCTCTCTCGTTCTCTTGTCCGATGCACGTGCTCGGATACTCTCAAGATATATTTTTTTTGTTGTTGGGGAAGAATTTTGAGGATTAGTTTTTAAGGGGCTCTTGGTGCCCTTGTGCCGAGAGCTCTCGTAAAATCGCGTAAAACCAAAGAAACGCCGAGGATTCGGGAAAGAAACGCGACGATCCAAGCGCGCAGGAAGAACTATTTTGTCGGACTTTTTTCTTCGATGGGTAGTACGGACATACAAATTTTGTTGTTACACGATGTGGTCTTCGGTGCGAGGACGTTTTCAGCGCACCGAATTTCCACCAGCCGTCGTCGTCGTCCTCAGCGCGACTTCTCTCTCTAACTCCGCGATGCGTTCTCTCATTCGTTTCGTCTTTGCTTTTTCTCGTTTCAAACGGTCTTCTAGCGACTCTAACTCCTCGTCTCGTTCTTTGAACAGCTCAAAGTTGTAGTCGTAATCTTCGCTCAACCGTCGAAAGGTACTCTTCAGCGTTCGGTACTTCTCGAGCACTCGAGCGTACTTTTCCGAGAGCGACGACGACGACGACGGCTCCGTCGTCCTCTTCGTCGTCGTTCTCGTCGCTTCTGTTTTTCGCTTCTCCTCCGTTTGGCTTCTTCGTCTTCCCCGGAGGAATCCCACCATCGACTCTCGCGGACTCCTTTCCGACGACGAGACCAACGCGGGCACCGTCGTCTCCTCCTCCTCCTCCTCCTCCACCGCCGCCGCGCTGTTGCTTTTTCCACCCTCCTCCTCCTCGTCCTCGTCGACGACGGGACTTCTCCCCCCACCACCCCGGAGGAAGTCCACCATCGACTCTCGCGCGGAGAGATGATGATGATGATGATGATGATGTCCTCGTCGTTCTCTCTGACGCAAAACCCGACTTTTTTGACGAGAAGAGAAGAAACCGTCGTCACAGTCGTCGATGTCGTCGTCGTCAAAGTCGTCGTTTGTCACGTCGTCGATGACGATTTTTGTTGCGTCTTCTTCTTTGACGACGACGATTTCTGGCAGCATCTCTCGAGTCTTCTTCGAGTTCTTCTTCGCGACACACACACGCGCGTTCACACGCTCTCTCTCTCTCACATGTGTGTGTGTCTTTTCTCTCGAGCAAAAAGTGTGTGAAATAGCTAGGCTGGACATGATACCCTAAACATACGGGCACACGCCAAAAGGCGTGTGCCACTTCAAACGTCACTTAGTTGACTGAACTTGTTC
>MDSZ01270685.1_pt1 | contig 19005 bp, 17 predicted proteins | sample 811201 | NCBI WGS metagenome assembly MDSZ01 (sample SAMN05326647, study PRJNA326480) | marine metagenome | isolation source: seawater | place: Indian Ocean: North | collected 2010
ACTGTTAAGTATCTCTCTTCCTCTAAATCGGACGCTTATTTTAGTCTTATCTCCATCAAGAATAAAGCTTTTAATCTTTTTTAATTTAATATTATAGTCACCTACATCCGTGGATGGCCTAAATTTAATCTCTTTTGTAGTATTTTTCTTGCTTTTTACCTTTGAGGATGAAAAGCTTTTTTTCTTATCAAAAAGATGTTTACCATAATCTAATAATTTGCAAACAACAGGGTTTGAGTCCGACGCAGATACTTGAACTAGGTCTAAAGATGCGCTATTTGCAGCTTCTAAGGCATCTGTTATTGAAACAATGCCTTGTTTTTCGCCTTTATTATCTATAAGCATAACCTCGCTGGCCCTAATCATTTTATTAATTGGAATTTGTTTTTTTGAATTATTTATGAGAAATACCTATTAGGAGTAAGTTATAAAAAAGGACATTTAATAATAGCTTAAGAACAAGATAATTTTAAAAGAATAGAATTTAAATGATTCATAATTTAAGGAGAATTTTATACTAATTATTGAATTTCGCAAATATTTTAAGCCTGTAAAAAACTATGAACCCATTTATCATTCTTTAATTCATAAACCTCTCTTTTGTTAATTCTTAAATCATGTCCCTCCCAAAATTCGAAATAGTAAGGTGTAAATGAATAGCCACCCCAATATTCTGGACACTCAGTCAAGTTATTCTTTTTGAGAGAAAGTTCATAATTTTCTTGCAAAGCTTCATAGGAACTAATAGGACTAGATTGATATGAAGAAATTGCTAAAGCATTCTTTTTCTTATCCCTCTTTGCAAAATAAGTTTTATTAAAATCTAAACTAGTTTGCTTAATATTAGCCTTCATTCTAATCTGAGTATTGGTGTTGCTCCAATATATCAAGCCTGTAATTTGATTATGTTGGTTGAATTCTTGTGATTTGGGGGACTTATAATTAGTAAAAAAAATAAAGTCCTTACCATTAACAAATTTAAGATTAACATATCTAGCATTTACCTCTTTTTTAGATGTAGAAAATGATGAAATACTAATTGCTTCTATATTGTTTTGTTTAGCCTTTAGAGAATCTTCATATTTATCTTTAAAAACTAAATAGGGAGTTTCTTGACTTAAGTTATTGAATTGAATCATCCAACTATCTTTGTCTTATAAGTCTCAACAAGCCTCCAACACCATATTTTGGCGATGGATCAAAAAAATGAGCTAATAAAGTCAATCTGAAGCTTGAACAACCCAAGGAAACTGGATAGTTAGTATGTAGTGTTGTGTTACCAACAAAAAGCAAAGGCTGATAATCTCTAAAATTATCTATTTTTTTTGGATTATATGAAGAAAATTTTTCTATCCCTTTTTTAGATGCATACTTTTTATAGTAAGCCTTACCAATAAAGTTAGTAATTTCATTGGCCGGAACTTTTCTAGCATATGGAAAATATATAAGGTCCCCAGCTGTCCCTTCCTCAGTGGTTTCAGGAATTTTAATAGGCAAAACCATCGTAAAAATATGTGAGTCGAAATGCGCTCTAAACATTTCTTTAGAATTTCCAGGTTCAACTTTTCTAGCAACATGATATTGATTTGATAGATCGCCTTTATAGTTAAATGCTTCTTTAGCAATTTTATGTAATTTTGGAGTCAAATATTTATGAAATTCTAAATCATCTAAAAACTTTTTGTGATTCAACCCTAACTCCTTGAATGTCGATGTTCCCATTTCATTTGAAATATCTGAAGCAAGAAAATCAAGGTCATACTCTTTTAAAGATGGGAGTTTTACATATCCAACATCAATAAGTTTTTCAAGTCTCGAGTCAATATCTTCCCAATATTCATTAACATTCATTGCTTATCTTTACCACCCTAAGTATTTCATACAACAAAACACTAATTTGTAAACATCAGTATAAATCAAGTGTTGTGATAAGGATATTATATAAATAGATATTCAAATTTATTTAATCCCTAGGATTTTCATCATTTCTTTATTTACACTTCGAACGTCAAATCTATTTTCAACAATCAATCTGCTATGTTTGCCCATGCTTTGTATTTTATCTTTATTCTCAATAAACCAAATCATTTTCTTGGCAAGCTCTTTTGAGGATCCAACTGGCACCATAAAACCATTTTTACCCTCTTCTACTGTTTCTTTGCATCCTGAAGTATTTGTCGTAATAATTGGTCGGCCGACCGACATTGCCTCTAATGAACTTCTTGGCAGACCCTCATGATATGAAGGCAAAACATAAACATGGCATTTTCTAATATATGGTCTTACATCATTAGTTGACCCATTATAATTTACATATTTCGACCAACTCTTGACTTCGTCAATTGGAATTGCATCTAAAGATGCATCTTCCGCACCTACAATATCAAATTCAACATTGGAAAATTGATCTTTTACAATTTTTGCAGCAGCAGCATATTCTCTCAAACCCTTTTCACCAAGCAAACGAGCTATTAATAAAAAACTTACATTAGTTTTAGGTTGTTCAGTAAAGCTAAATTTATTTATGTCAACGCCTGATCCGTTAACAATATGAGTTTTTGATTTTGGAACAATACCTTTTTCTATAAAAAGATTTCTATTATCTTCATTTTGAAAAATAACAGCTTTAGAATGTTTTAAAGCAATTCTGTACAAAAAAGAAACAAACTTTGTTAATAATTTTCTTTTAAATGATTTCCCTTGGAAAGCGAATCCTAGACCAGTTATTAAAGCATAAAAATTAATTTTTTTAATTCTTGATGAAATTCCTCCCCATATAACTAATTTTATTCCATGAGCTAGAACTAAATTTGGTTTTTGCTTTTGAAGTAAGTTTAAAAGATTGATAAGTGTTCTTAAGTCTCCAAGCAAACTTAAACCATGCCTATTAAGGTAGATTGATTCATATTCAATGCCTAATTTGTTCATATGAATGATTGAATCTGAGTCAAGCGATGAGGATGATGCTATTACCTCATGCCCTCTTTTTTTGAAATCTTGAATTAGATCAGCCCTAAAATTTAATAGGTCATTAGGAACAGTTCCAAAAATTAATATTTTCATCTTTACTTAAGATTATTCTGTTTCGCTTATCTTATAACCTACAGCAACCCAAAATGGCTTTGAATTAGAGAATTTAATATTTTCTAAACCAGCACTCTCCATCATATTTTTTATTTCATCACGAGTAAAACGCTGCTCAAGTCTAGTCCCAAATCTGTCTAGGGCATCTGTTCTCATAGTATAGAAACTTAGATTTTTATACGAACTTAGTGGGAAATTGCTAACATTTAGATTTAATTTTTCTAAATATAATGCGATTCGTGCTAAAGGAAAATAAACTACTACTGCAATAATTTGACTAAAAATATACCTTAATCCGTATGGCATTTTTGATATGATTTTTCTCAGCAAATCTGAGATAGACCAAATTAACCTAAACCAAAATGGACGATTATCAAAACGATAATATAAATACAGCAATAGAGGTGCTCCTTTTTTAAGTTTTTCTACACATTGTTTAATACCCATTTCTGTATCTGGAACATGATGCAGTACGCCAAGCGAATATCCAAAATCCATACTATTATTATCTATGGACATATCATCAACTGTAGCGCTTTCAAACTCACAATTATCAAAATTTGATAAGTTTTTTTTTGCAATATCTATAGCGTTACTTGGATCAATACAAATAAGCTTTTTAACTTTAGGTGCTACAGATTTCGCCCATCTTCCTGTGCCGCAACCAAGGTCGAACCCTACAGATTCTTTAGATATATCTTTCCATGGAAATACTGAGAAATACTCATCAAACAAGAGCTGTTGTTCATCTTCGGGTAAATCAGACTGATCAAACCTAGACCACTCATCACCAAATCCTTCAACAGTGTTTTTATCTTGATTCTTCATTTATTAATTAATATATAACTATTATCGCTTAATTTAATGAATAGAGAAATTATATTTAAATAACAATCTACTTTACAGAATTAATGTACCATCCTATTGCTTCATCTAACCCTTCAGATAATCTGAACTTAGGCTGATAACCTAAGAGTTTTTTTGCTTTATCTATACTTGCTTGAGAGTGTCTAACATCCCCAGGTCTAAAGTCTCTATAGATTGGCTCTTTTTTTTCGAGGCCTTGAACCCTTTGTAAAAGGCTCCCTTCGATCATTTGATGTAATTCGTTGAGACTTGTTTTATCATTTAAGGCAATGTTATATACCTGATTAGTAGCATCATCATTATCAGTCAAAGCAGCTAAGAGATTGGCTTGCACAGCATTATCGACATAACAAAAATCTCTGCTAGTTTCACCATCACCGTTAATATATACATCCTCTTTATTTAAAATTGCTGCCACCCATTTTGGTATCACAGCGGCGTATGCGCCATCAGGATCTTGTCTTTTACCAAAAATATTAAAATATCTTAAGCCAATGCTTTTAAAGTCATAATTCTTAGCAAAAACGCTTGCATAAAGCTCATTAACAAGTTTCGTTACTGCGTAAGGACTCAAGGGACTTCCTATAATATCTTCTACTTTTGGAAGATCAGTATTATCTCCATATGTGGAACTTGAGGCAGCGTATACAAATCTTTTAACATTTGCATCTCTACTAGCTACAAGCATATTAATAAAGCCATCTATATTAGCTTTGTTTGTACTAATAGGATCTTCTATAGATCTTGGAACAGAACCAATTGCAGCCTGGTGTAAAACATAATCAACACCGACACAACTATGCTTACAATCAGATATTGACTTTATATCTCCCTCAATAAACTTGAAATTATCACTTATATCTTTACCAACAATATCACTAGCATCATGAATTGCCTCATCAATATTTTGCTTATAACCTGTCTCGAAACTGTCTAAACCAACTACTTTTTGATCTAGAACAAGTAATTTTTCAAGCAAGTTTGAACCTATAAATCCTGCAACTCCAGTTACTAACCAAGTTTTCTGGTTATCTTTAAGGTATTCTTGTAGTTGTTCGTATTTATTCATTTACAGTCTTCCATCAACCTCATTTGCACTTAGAATGTATTTGATATCATAAATTACGTGCTTATCTTTGCCAAAGGACATTATTTCTTTATGAGAAAAATCTCTAAATTTATTATGTGCAACTGCTAAGACTATTGCATCATATTTACCTTTAGCTGGGTTCTCAATTAACTTAATTTTGTATTCATTTAAAGCTTCATCTTTATCAACCCATGGATCATAGATATCTATACTGCAATTAAAACTTGAAAACTCATCAACCAAATCAACAACTTTTGTATTTCGAATATCTGGGCAATTTTCTTTAAAAGATAAGCCCATTATTAGTATATTAGCGCCTTCAATATTGATACCTTTTTTTGACATTAATTTTGATACTTGATCTGCAACAAAAATACCCATGCTGTCATTAATTTTTCTTCCAGCGAGAATCATCTCAGGCTTATAACCTACCTCTAATGCTTTATGGGTAAGATAATAAGGGTCAACACCAATACAGTGACCTCCAACAAGACCGGGCCTAAAAGGTAAAAAATTCCATTTAGTACCTGCAGCTTCAAGTACGGATTTTGTATCAATATCTAACTTATTAAAAATCAAAGATAATTCATTAATAAGAGCAATATTTACATCTCTTTGAGTATTCTCAATTACTTTAGCTGCTTCAGCTACTTTGATGCTGCTTGCCATGAATGTACCCTCAGTGATAATTTCTTGATAAAGCTTGTCAACTCTTTTTGCAATATCTGGAGTCGATCCTGATGTTACTTTTTTTATTGTTGTTATACGATGTTCTTTGTCGCCAGGATTTATTCTTTCAGGAGAATAACCACAGTAAAATTCTTTATTGAAAGTTAACCCGGATTTCTCTTCAAGAATTGGAACGCATACCTCTTCTGTGGCTCCAGGATAAACAGTAGATTCATATATAACAATATCTCCTTTTTTTAGAATTGATCCTATTGTATTACTGGCTTTTTCAAGAGGGGTTAAGTTAGGTTTTTTATCTTTATTTATTGGTGTTGGTACAGTAATAATAAAGATATTACATTCTTTTAAATCTTCAGGATTATTTGTAAAACTCAAGTGGGTTGCGTCTTTTAATTCTTCATCAGTTGTTTCAAGAGTTTTATCAACCCCTTTTTTTAGCTCTTTAATTCTCAATTCGTTTATATCAAAACCAATAACATTTCGTTTTCGACCAAACTCAACTGCAAGTGGAAGACCAACATACCCCAAACCAACTATCGCAATTGGTATATCACTATGTTGCATATTTTTTACCATTATTAAACTAATTATTCTCAAGCCAAGCTTGAAACATCAAAACATTCCATAATTGGTAACTCCAATTACGCTTACCGCTTAAATGCTCTAACCATTTATCTCGGACAAATTCTACATTAAAAAACCCCTCTTGATGTAATCGATTTTCATCTAAAAGTGATTCAGCCCAACCCTTTAATGGCCCTCGTAACCATTCAGCCAAAGGAACGCCAAATCCCATTTTGGGTCTTTCAATTAGATTTTTAGGTACATGTTTGTAAAGAACCTCTCTAAGCGCCCATTTACTTACGCCATTACGAATTTTAAATTCAATCGGTAAAGAAGTGGAAAATTCTATAACATCCAAGTCTAAAAATGGAATTCTAGTTTCGAGAGATACTGACATTGCTGCTCTATCAACTTTAGTCAAAATATCAGTTGGCAAATATGATATTAAATCATATGCCATCATGCTCTCTATTGAATTTAATTCTTCAAAACGAACAATGCCATCATTAAGTTTTGATTTATATTCATTGGAGTTTTTAAGCCATTCTGAAGGGTTATGAATTTGAGAAACTAGTTTAAAATGCAAATCACGAATAGATTTAGATGATAGAATATCTGCAGTTTTGTGGAGTTTATTTCCAATATTTACAAAACTTTTGCTTATAGAACCACTTAATAAGCTATTCCATCTTTCCTCTGAGATACTAAATATAATTTTTGAAACTAATTTCTTAATTGTTGTAGGGGTTTTTAAGATATTATTTAGTGTTTTTTCACTAAAAACATAACGATTATATCCTCCAAAGAGCTCATCACCTGCATCACCAGAAAGAGCAACAGTTACTTTTTGCTTAGCAAAATTTGAAACAAGAAAAGTCGGTATTTGAGAAGAGTCTGCAAAAGGTTCATCATATATATTTGGTAAATTTGGTATTACATCAAGCGCATCACTTTCGGTAACATACTTTTCATAATGATTTGTACCAAGATGTTTAGCAACCAGTCCTGCATGTTTTGCTTCATCAAATTGTTTTGAGTTAAAGCCAATTGTAAATGTGTTAATTTTAGAATTTGAAAAAGACTGCATTAAAGCAACTACTGTACTTGAATCTACACCTCCAGATAAAAAAGCACCTAGTGGAACATCTGACTGCATTTGAGAAGAGACTGCATCTGACAAAACACTCTCTAGTTGATTAACTGCTTCCGAAGAAGTGCCAGAAAATTTATTCATAGCTCCCTTTTTGTATGCTTCTTCAATTGACCAAAAACTATGTTTTTTAATTTTCTTTGAACTTGCATTAATTTCAACGATCTGACTAGGCTCTAGCTTATATATATTCTCATATATTGAATAAGGGGCAGGTATAGAGTTGAATCTTAAAAATAAAGCCAATGAGTTTCTATCAATTTGATTGTTAAATTTTGGAAACTGTTTTATTGATTTTAATTCAGATGCAAAAACAAATTGCTCATTTACCCATCCGTAATAAAGTGGTTTTTCTCCAATTCTGTCACATGCTAGATATAAATTTTTAGAGATCTTATCCCATAATGCAATTGCGAACATCCCCTTTACCTTTACAAGAGCATTTTCTATACCCCATTCTTCAATTGAAGCCAAAAGAGTTTCAGTATCCGAATGACCTAACCAATTTCTGTTAGAAATTGATTCCAGTTCTGAGCGAAGGTATTTATGATTATAAATTTCACCATTAAATATCAACACATAATTACTCGAGGCTGAATGCATTGGTTGGTGACCGGCTTTGCTTAAATCAAGAATTGATAACCTTGTATGTGCGAGGCCAATTTGTTCTTCGTCTGTCCAAATACCACTATTATCGGGACCACGATGATTAATAGCTTGGGCCATCTTAGTCAAACAGTCAGATGGATTCTCTGTTTTACCTATGTACCCAGCAATACCACACATTTAAGTTACTTCCTTTTACAAGATTTAAGAAAATAAATAAACTTTTTATAATTTTTGATTTCTGGAAGCTTCTCCTTTAAATATTGCAAATTTAACTCCAAATTTTAAGCTTTGGTACCTTTATTTAAAATTAATTTACCATGTTTTAAATATAATTCATAAGCCATCCCAACAACGACAATAACAATAAAGGGGAATTTGTATCGAACTGCAGTTCCAAAATTAAATACAACTAGGCCATATATACTTAATGCAGCAATTAAATAAATAAACCATTTTAAAGCAATCTGTTTATCCAATCTTGATGTTTTCAAAAACATATAACCCAAAAAAATGAATATGAATATATTTTCAAAACTTTGAAGTAACTGTAAAAAACTATCAGCTTCCCAAGGTAGTGGTTTCATTAAAAAATATGGAGCAGATTGAAGAGCAATAATTGCAAAATCCTCTACAGTTCTCATATGCACGTAAGAGTCTCTGTAACCTCCGTCCTCAATAAACATATTAAATCTGCTGTAATCAAGAATCTCAATAATTGTCATTAAAAAAGGAGCTATTGCAGCTATAACAATTAATGCAAATATATGTCTAAATCTATAAACAATAGAACCACGAGAAAAATAAAGATGTGCAACAAAAAAAACGAGTAATAAAAAAAAGTTTTGAAATTTAATAAATACTAGCGGTATGGAAATTATTATTGCTAATAGTCTTCTATTCTCTATAAATAAAATTACTGATAAAACCATAAATAGCATTACTAAAGTATCTCTTAAAGACAATGAGCTATAAAGCAGCAAACTTGGATAAAAAATCAGGAATAAAAGTGGCCATCCTCGTAAATTTTTGGATGCATACAGCCAAATGGTCAAAAGTGTAGTTATTAATCGATTAAAGAACCCGAGACTTTGAATTGTTTCTACATATGGCAAAGGTATAAAAGAATATATCCAACCAGCAACTTCTACTGGGACACTCTCTGCCAATTCATTAAATTCAAAAGAACGGATATTTTGAACAAAATAGTAATATTGCCATTGATCAGGCATGTAACCTGGCGCAAAAAGAACATAGTTTAAAAAAAATGGAGTAAAGGCAAATATTCCCATGAAAAAAGACAACCACATTGGAATATATCCAAATTTAAAAGATACCAATATAACAATTAATATTGGTAGTAAATTTGCTAGATCATATAAAAACATTTAATTAATATGTATATTTAAGCTATTAAAAATTAGCTTTTAATTATTACTCCATACCTCTTTATATTTTTTTATCATTTTTGTAAGACTGAAATTTTCTTTAATTCTTTCATGGCAATCATCTTTTCTTTGAAGCCAAGAAATATTTCTTGATTCTCTTTCTTTTGCAGCATTCATAACTGCGTCAACAATAATTTTGGGATCTTTTGAAGGCACTATCCATCCTGTATCTCCTAAGATAAATGCAGCATCTCCTACATCTGTTGAAACACATGGAGTTCCACATGCCATTGCTTCATTAAGAACATTTGGGAAGGCTTCTGATATTGATGAAAGTATAAATAAATCTATTCCATTCATGACAGCAGGAATGTCATTCCTAGTTCCAAGTAAATGAATGCGACTACTCAAACCCTTTTCCTCAATAATGCTTACTAAATCGTGATTATCATTATCAAGATTCTTTCCAACAAGTATAGCGATAAAATTAAAATGTTGTTGATTTAAAATATTGAGAGATTCTATAAGAGTGTTTTGATCTTTTAGAGGATCATAACTTCCAACATGACCAATTACAAAAGTATCATCTGGAATTTTAAGATCATTCCGGAATTTATGACCTAAGTTACTATTTCTATAAAATTTTTCAATGTTATATCCATTTTGAATAACAATACCTTTAGACTTTTTAAACCCAATAGATTCTTGCGCAGATCTTGATTTTTCTGCGCAATAGATAATTTTTTTTGGAATAAAATGAGATAAAAAAGCATTAAATTTTAAAATTAAAATTGTTGACGGTTTCACTTTTCCACGAAAAAGTATGGTGTGATGAACACCCCAAAAAATATTTTTAATTCCAATCAACCTAGCTGTTAAACCCCCAATTAAGTCAGCATGTATCATCCAAGTTTGAACTATATCTGGGTTTATTTTTTTGATAAGTCTATAAAGTTTAAATACACCAGAAATTTTTAACTTTCCATCAGGAAAATTTAGAGAAAAGATAGGTATATTTAGCTTTACTAGAGATGGTTCAAGGTCTTTAGTATCAGATAAAGAAATTATTGTATGTTTAAATTCCTTATCATATTCACATAGATTACATAGAAGAGTTTCAGCGCCTCCTTTCTTTAATCCAGTAATAATATGTAAAACTTTCATCTATTTAACCTGTTTAATAATTAAGAAAATTAAAGCCTTTTTAAAATTATATTTAACAGGAACAATATGAATTCTTTAAAATTCTTAGGTTTAATTATATCAAATGCCTGACTTATATATGGAGCAGCCTCCCTCCATCCAGCCCTTTTAAATAAAAGCTTTTTTACTAAAGACAATCTGTTATCTTTTCTTCTTTGCTCAATTTCACTTATTGGTAATAATTTTTTATGCAAAGCATTATCAAGAAAGTCTTCTACACCATTAAAAGTGACATGAGGGTCTGACTTGCTCCAAGAATCTTCGCGAATATGTTGAATAAAGCCTACTTTATTTATCCCACGGAACATTTTGTTTTTTGCAACACGCAGAATTAAATCAAAATCTTCGTTAAACTTAAGAGATTCATTGTATCCGTTAACTTTTATGAGAATGTCCTTTCTGAATAGATGATTTGTTATTTGCCCTGGAATTCCATTTTTACGTCCGACTAAACAAACATCCAACTTTCCATCAGTTTCTGGGACTTCCAATCTAATATTTGGTTTGTTTTTTATACATTCAACCCTGCTACAAAAAATAGAAGCATAGTCTTCTCCAAGTGAATCCAAGATTTCTTCCCGCCACTCCAGAGAGTTTGGCAATAATTCGTCATCAGAATCAATGAAAAGAATAAATTCTCCCTTAGCCAATGAAATTCCTAGGTTTCTTGCGCTTGATGGGCCTCCATTTTTTTTCTTCTTGTAGATTATTGGTATATCGGTTTGGGAAATGAAATTATTTGTTATTATTTCAGCTTCATTCGTTTCGGAACCATCATCAATAACAATGATTTCTAAGGGTTTTAAAGTTTGATCCATAACAGAGGGTATAGATCTATTCAAATACTTAGCATCATTATATGTAGTAATTATTAAACTTGTTTTACTAATTTTAGTAAGCTCCCATTTTTAATTTTATTAATTGTCGCCACTGATTACCTCGCGCAAGAAATCTTTAAATCTGCTTTCATCAAAATCTTGATATAACTCAGAAGACCAATCTTGAATGCTTTTACAATAATCATCGTATGCGTCTCTGTTTTCAAGCTCTATTAATAATTTTTTTAAGTCTGGATAATCCTTTATAACTAAATTCTTACAAGGATAATTATACTGATTTAAGAATATTTCATTAGGTGATTGAGGATTATGCATATCTATAAATATTGTTGGTATTCCTTTTATTGCAGCATCAATCGCAGAGGTGGAGTTAAATGTTATATGAATATCAACATCACTTAATAAATCTGAAATTGGTGTTTTATTATCAAAAGATACAAAATCATTTTCAATTTTAAGCTCAGGGCATTGAGTTACAGAATATCTTGGATGATGTCTAAATATAATTTTATAATTATGTAATGTTAAAAAGTGAGCATTATCCTCTATAAGTCTTTTAACTATTTGAATATATTGTTCATTAAATTGTTTTTCATGGAAATCAGCAGTTACTTGTAAGGTAAATAATATTTTTTTATTACGGTGAAGCGCTCTTATATTAGTATCTATATGTTTATTTAAACCAATATTTACAACATTTTTTTCACTGTAAAATTTGGAATTATCATTCTCGAGCAATAAGCTTTTAAATCTGTCTCCATATACCAAAGTAGTAATTTTATTTGCAGATTTTACTTTTGGAGGCTTTCCATCTTTAATATATCCAGCATGACCATCGAACAATATGCCATGTTGGTAATCAATAATGCATGAATTAGAGTTAATACTTCTCCATAATGTGACGTTATTCCATAAAAGTGTTATGTATACTTTTGAATAAAATTTTCTAAAAAATAATATCCTTAAAATATTAGAAATTTTTAAATCTCTTTCATATTCATCATTAATAGATAAAGGTTTTTTATAAATTAAGTTATAGATTTTTCTAAATATAATTTGAACAAGTGAGATAAAGTCAAAGGGGATGGATTCTTCATTTCTAATGAAGCTTTTATATTCTCCTTTAAGGTCTGTATCCTCAATTATTGCGAAGCTAAAGCCATTTTTTTTGCAGCATTCAATCATAGGGTCTAATAATAAGTTTTCGCCTGCTTCTCCTCTGTTAAAAAATGCTGAACTAACGAAAACTACATCGTAATTTTTTGAAATAAAAATAAGTTTTAAAAAATAACGCACTGAAACGAGCATGTTTTTCCAATCGCTTATCATCATTAATCAATCTTATAATGGCAGTCCATTTAACCCTAAAGATGCTTAGGCATGGGCCGCCATGTTTCTAAAATGTTTATTATTTTCAATTAATTCTTGATAAGTTCCCTGATCAGCGACTCTTCCATTATCTATGAAGAAAATCCTATCGCATTTTTTTACAGTTTTTAGACGATGAGCAATCAAAATTATAGATTTTTTACCACTAAAATTATGAATTGCTTCCATAATCATCTTTTCAGTGATTCCATCCAGTGAACTTGTAGCCTCATCAAAAACAAGCACCTCTGCTTTGTGATATAAGGCTCTTGCAATTCCTATTCTTTGACGTTGACCTCCTGAAAGTTGGACTCCACGTTCACCAACTTTGGTATGAATACCTTTATCAAGAGTTGAAATAAAATCACTAAGATGGGCAAGCTTTAGGACTTTTTGAACTTGATCAAGATCAATTTGGTCTTCAGGTATACCAAATGCAACATTTTCAGCAATTGTTCCCTCTGATAAAAAAATAGTTTGTGCAACAAAACCAATTGTATTTTGCCATGATCGTCTATTTTGATCATTTATTATGTCATCATCAATTTTTATGTGACCTTCCTGAGGTTCAATTAGACATAACAAAATATCTATTAGAGTTGACTTTCCTGAACCAGATGGGCCAACAATGCCAATCACACTATTTGCAGGTATGAGCATATCTAGTTTATTCAGAGCAGGTTCTTCTTTGTTTGGATAGGTGAAAGTAATATTTTCAAGAGAAATATTTTGTTTAGGATTAAGGTTATTTTCTTCAAGCTTTTGAAATTTTGATTCCTTGTGTAATGAGTCATATAGATCTTGTTGAATTGATTCAAATGCAGGGATATTGGCTTTTATTATTGCAATACTAGAATAAATTTGTTGGAAAGCTGGGAGTAATTTTATTATCCCAATTGCATAAACAGAAAGTATTGGAAGAATCATGCCAAGATTGCCATTATGACTAGCAATTAAATATAGTATCAATACTATCATTGATCCAAAGGCAAGTAGCTCTACAAAATATCGAGGTGCTTGTGCTAATGCAGCATTTGTTCCTTGGCTATAGGCAAGTGTTTTTCCAGATTTATTAAAACGATTAATAAAATCATTGTCTCTACCCATTAATAATAAATCCTTAATTCCACCAAAACCTTCATTCATTAAACGAAATCGCTCTTCATTAACTTCCGATATAGCAATACCATTTTTATTTAATCGATTTCTAACTCCTTTAAAGAGAAAAAAATATGAAATTGCAAAAATAGATAGGCCGATTAATGCGACCTTTGGATCATATAAGAAAATACTTATGCTCATCAATAATGAAAGAACAACTTTAGAATTCATTTGCATTAACGGGACTAAAACAGCTCCTGTAACTCTCATAGTCTCAGTAGCAATTTTTTTTGTTAGCTGCGCACTACTTCCAGATGCATGAAACAACCAACCCTGCCTCAGATAGTATGTGTACAATCTATCAGCAATCTCTGTTCCAATTCTATTAGCAAACATTGATAATCCCCATATTGTAAAGATAGAAATTATCATTGATATAAATAACAGCCCTAACACACAAAGACCGATCAAAAATACAAATTCAGACTCTGATGAAGAACCACTTTGTTTATAGATTTGTGCAATGAATGTATCTTGTTGTAACTGGCTCATATCTCCAACTAAAGCCATAAAGGGAATAATTGAAGCTACTCCAAGAATTTCAACAACAGACATTACGATGACTAGAAATTGAAGCACATAAAAACGCTTGCGTTGATTTGGAGATAGAAGTTTAAAAAGATTTTTTATAAGCTTAAACATATGTGAAGTTCATTTGTCTTATAAAGATTTATGCTTTTTTAATATAAGATTTATAAATTGCTCAATAAAGAGAATCATCACTCAAACCAAATTTTTTCTATACCAAAAAATTTACGAACAATAACAATTAAAATTCCTAATAAAATTCCAAGCACTGCACCTAAAATAGAAATTGATTTTCGATTCGGTTCAATTTTCTCTTCCATTACTTTTGGGGGATCTAGATATGAGAAAACGTAAAAATCATTTGCTTCTATTAAAGTTAATTGTTGCATCTTGTTTTGAAGTAACTGAGCGATGACCTGTTTTATTTCAGTATAGCTCGTCTGAGCCATCTGAGTATTTAAAAAATCCATTGCAGCTTGTGCTTCTCGTTTATCATTTGTTCGAAAAAAATTATTTAATTCATTGACTATTAAATTTGTCCATTCTTGTGCGATGTAAGGCGATTCATGCCTTATTGATATAGTAACAAAACCGGTATCATAATCTTGTGTGAATGCTAGGACTCTTTTAAATTGTTTGTAACTTTTTTGTGGACTAGGAATTTTACTCCAAGTTTGTGTTTCGTTATTAAATATATTTTTATCATATATTATTTTATTGTTTTTAGAATCCCATGATTTCAATGCCATTAAATCTGGTAAAAAAATATTTGGTAAAATGTTATCCTCATAGAAGCTAAGTGTTCTTAATTTTTTTAAAGCTTTTGTTGTGTTGCCAACAGGTTGAGCTTGTAAACTTATTCCAGCAAGACTTGCCAACCCTCCAATATTACTCATAGCCTGACCTGCGCCCGCCTCAGATACAACAGGGCTTAGAAGTGCTTCAGACTTATAGACATTTGGTAAACTTATACTAATTAGGACTGCTATTACTGATAATATTGTTGCTGAAGCAACAATAATCCATTTATCATCCCACATAGCATCAAAAAGCTTCCTAAGATCTATTTCATCTTCATTATTAGGTACTTTTGAATTGGTATTTTTTTCCATGACCGTAATTATACAGTTTTATTTTTGAACTTGTTATCAATCCTTTAATTCATAGAATTGTCTAGCTCGTTCTAAATCAAATTGATCATCAATGTCAAAGGAGGATTTTTTTGAAAATATTACAGGAACTGAATCAGGTGACATAAATGATTTATTCGATTTTAAAAAATTAATGCTACACATATAGAAAGAACCATTAATCGAATAAACTTTTTGTAAAAACTGTCTTCCCTCCATTTTTGTTGAAGGTTGAAGAACATATTCATAAGAATTCTCTTTTATAATCACACATCTGCTCGGATGATATGTAATCTCATTTACAGAAAAAATTGATTCAACATTGCCTTTTTTAAAAACGTTAATTGCATTTGTTATTTCATCAATATTTCTAAATGGTGTTGTTGGCTGGAATAAAGCTATATGTGTAAAATTTTCTTTTTTATAATGCTCTAATATATGAAGTGAAACATCGCTTATATTTGCTGAATCTGTTGAAAGTTCTTTTGGTCTTATAAACGGAATTTCAATATTTTTATACTTAGAACATATTTCTATTATTTTCTTTGAATCTGTTGAAAGTGCTAACTTATATATTGCTTTAAGATTAGATGCGAATTTGAAAGTATGCTCAACAAGAGGCATGCCCCCCAAGTCAATAGTATTTTTATTTTTTATTCCTTTGGATCCTGCCCTGGCTGGTATTAAGCCTAAAATTTTCAATCTATGAACTCTATATAGTTTATAACATCAACAATATTTAGATTAAAATCAAGAACTGGAATAATTAATATTCCTTGTTTAAATATTGAAACAATTTTTTCTTTATTGTCTTTATCAGACTCATCTAGGTAAATAAAGTTTGTATTATATATGTCACTTACTCTTGAATGTAAATCATATCCTTTCAAGAATGAGTGGATAATATCACCCTCTGATATAACCCCAATAATTTTTTGTGCTTCTTTTAATGTTACAAATACATGCCTGGATTTGTTGTTTTTAATTTTAACTAAAGCATTTTTTAAGGAGGCATTTTCATCGATTAAGTAATTTTCTAAGTTTTTCATAGTTTTTAATAAGTTAGTTTTTTAATAGTTAGGTCTTTCATATTATGAATTTCTTTTACAATCTTAAGAATATTCTCTGAAGAATTTCCATCTCCATATGGATTGAAACCATCTTTTATGAGCATATTTTTAAATTCATGTGAAAGGGCTTTCTCAACTGCTTTTTTAATTTTTTTCTCACAAAAATCTGTATGAATAACATTTAAGCCACACACTCTTCCCTCCTGCCTTCTTCCTATGTTAACTGCAGGAATGTTGTATGTCGGGGCTTCAAGAAGTCCTGAGCTTGAATTGCCAATCATGAGTAATGAGTTCCTCATTAAGGTTAAGTACTCTATTCTGCTAAGATTGGCAAAAACAACATGATCAAGCGTTTTTCTTTGTTTAATAACATTTTGTATTGCTAAAGAACCAGCATCATTATTTGGAAGAATGATAACTTTTTTTTGTGAATATTCTTCTAATACGTTAAATGTGGTATTAATTTGATTCTCAGCCTCATCATATTCTTCAGTGACTGGGTGTTGAACAACTAAAAAAAACTCTTTAGAAATGTCAAAATTATATTTTTTTATAAAATAATCTGCATCCAATAGAGGGGTTTGAACCATTTCATCTACTTGGGGTGCGCCTGTGTTAAAAACTCTAAATTTTTCTTCAGCTAATTTTATTAATCTTTCTTCGGCATCAGTATTTGATGCGAAATGAACATGGGCAAGTTTTCCAATTGCATGTCTAGCTGCACCATCAATATTGCCAGAAACTTCACCGGCTTGAATATGCCCTACGGGGATATAAGTGTAGGCACCAGCAATTGCACCCATAAGCTGTTCCCCTCTATCTCCTGCAAGCATAATAAAATCATATTCATTGCTAGCAAGAATATCAGCCATAGACGTTAAGAATACGCCCAAAGATTTAACCTGAGAAACATGATTATATGAATCAAGGGACATAAAAACCCTATGTTTTATTTCAAAACCATCTTTAATAATTTCATCTTCTGATGAACCAAAATCAGGAAGAAGATGCATGTTTGTAACACACAAATCATATTCAATTTCAGGATCTTTCTCTATAAGTCTCAGGATAGGCCTTATATAACCCCACTCTCCTCTAGACCCCGTAACAAATAAAATTCTCATTTATGATATATCCTCAACCTTTAGTAAAGTATTGATCTCTATATCATTTTTGGCTACTTTGCCTAAAATTTCTGGTAACTTGGCAGACGGTATTCCAGTACCGGGGCGTTTTGTCCAAAGATTTTCTTCAGAAAATACATCACCAGCTTTTATCTTAGAAGTTGTAACAATACTTCTGAATGCCCACTCTCTTATTTGTTTTTCTTTTGAATGAACACTTTTATTATCTCCAAGTGAAAGTTCAATTTTTCTTATACCATCAACTAAATTCTTTAGGTCCATAAAATCAATTGAAACTGATTGATCTGGACCAGGAGTTTTTTTATCCAAAATGACATGTTTTTCTATTATTTTTGCTCCTAAAGCAGTCGCTGCAAAACATGTATATAGATCAGGAGTATGATCAGAGTGTCCTATAGTAGCTCCGGGGTACCTCTTCTGCATCACATTAATTACATTTAGATTTATATCTTCATAAACTGGTGGGTACTCGCTTACGCAATTTAAAAGAGAAAGATTGTTACAATTATCTTTCAAGGCATTATAAGTCGCATCTATTTCTTCAAGTGTAGACATGCCTGTAGATAAAATCATAGGCTTTCCTAAGTCAGCTATTTTTAAAAGCGATGGGATGTCGGTCATCTCTCCAGAACCTATCTTAAAACCACAAACATCTAATTCCATCAACTCTTCAGCTGCCTTATAACTAAATGGGGTACATAAATAAGAAATGTCTATGGATTCACAATGTTTCTTTATTTCTTTATGATTATCCAAAGATAAAGCATTTTTTTTTAAAAAATCATATAAAGGCTCATCAAAATTATCTGACATAGGTGAATCTTCTAACATTTCCTCGTCAGCTAAATGATGTTGAAATTTAATTATATCTGCCCCAGCTAATTTCGCTTGATTGCACATTTCAAGTGCTGTTTCCATACAACCCATATGATTATCACAAGCTTCTGCAATGACAAGACACTTATTGTCAGATGAAAAGTCTAAAATACTCATATTAAATCCCCTTATTTTCAAACAACAACCATTTATATAGATAGGTTGAACTAGCTATATTCTATACAAGAATAATAAATAAATGAAAGATTAATCTTTATAATTTTGTTTCGTAAAAGATAAATTTAA
>MDSZ01032993.1_pt1 | contig 19003 bp, 19 predicted proteins | sample 811201 | NCBI WGS metagenome assembly MDSZ01 (sample SAMN05326647, study PRJNA326480) | marine metagenome | isolation source: seawater | place: Indian Ocean: North | collected 2010
ATCATTATATTATATAATACAAAAATATAAATATAAATTATACTAAATATAAATGGAAAATACAAAAGATATATTAGTTAAAAACATTAGACAATGGGTTAAATTAGATAATGAAATAAGGGCTCTTAAAAAAGAAGAAAACATTAGAAAAAACGAAAAAAAAGAAATAAGTAACACCTTAATTGATGTCATGAAAAATAATGAGATTGATTGTATAGACATTAAAGATGGACAATTATGTTACACAAAAAAAAACGTAAAAAAACCTATTACCAAAAAGGTATTATTAAATATTTTATCTAAATATTTTGAAGGCGATATTGATAAAGCAGAAGAAGCTAACGAATTTATTTTAAATAATAGAGAAGAAGTAACAAAAGAAAGTATAACACGTAAATTAAACTAAACCGAACAAAGGTATTGTATAGTTTCCGTTGGTATTCTCATATTTTGCTATAATTTCTGGATTTTCCTTTTCAGACAAGATATCTTCTGTTTTATAGACATTTTTATAATTATCTATATAGTAAACTATTCCCATTATTTCTTGCGCACGTACTTCAAGATTCTTATTATTATCAAGTTGATTATTTTCATCACCATTATAAATTAAACCATGAGGACGTCCTTTTTCATGTGTACCGCAAAACTCACAATTATCCTTTCTTCTTCTTGTACATTGTTCACCGTTGGCTCGCTTTGCACCACAACGGTTTGATGTTGGTATAGCATTCTTAATCCTTTTTCTTTTTATAAAATCTTCTTTTGTCAAACATAATCTATCATAATCAAATACAAATTCTAACAAATTTTTTTGCATACTTGCATCTTCAAATGGCATTTCTTTTACCTTTTCAGCAATATTTTGTTTAAATGAAACAATATAAGTTTCTATTTTTGAATTTACACGTTTTTCCATATTATCAACTATATTTATATTTATTGATAATATGTTTATTCAATTTTATTATAGTAACTTAAATAATTACTTAAACAGAGTCACTTATGTATTTTATTTTTTTGTCAGGATCTACATCATTGTATTGTACTTTTCTCATTAAATATGCAGATAAAAACACATTTTTCTCTGTTTCTGTAATAGTTTTAACATCGTTTAATTTTAAACCCATAAATAAAGCATTTGTTAAAAACACCGTTACAGTTTTATTGTCTAAATAATGAGTAAATATAACATAGCCACTTAAACCTAAATTTATTACAAATCCTACTATACCTAATCGTCCTATTGTTTGATAGCGCTTATCCCATAATAGTATATTATTTAATTTATTTTCATGTAAATTAACTAAAGCATTACCAACTGATTCATTATCTCTAGGTAGTTCAGGATTTACATGTAAATAATTTATCAATTTATTTTCTCTTTTTAATTCAACGTAATATAACAGAACATATATAGCAAACAATAATAAATTCATAGAAAAAGCAGAATTAGCAACCGGATTTGTAGTAACAACATTCTCAAACAAAGTACAAATATCATTATCACATTTTTGCGGAACAAAAACAATTAAAAAAGAACCCATCAACACTCTATAAAATTCCATAATAAAGCCTGTATACATTGCTATCTTTTGCGAGTTATCTTGTTCACTAATAGTCTTCGTTAATAATACAACAGAGTTTTCTTTTTCTTCGTCCATATAACTTATAATAATATATTACATTGAACATTTAAACTTATTTTTAAATATATCACAAATTAAATTATTCAAGTATATAATTTAATTTTATATTCTTCTATTAAAACATTTTATAAATTTTTGTATATAACTCTTTACCTTTGACACAGGCTTCTGTTAAATTATTTCTTACCAATGATTTATCACTATTATTATGATAAGCCAATCTAATTACACTTTCTTCGTCATGAGGATGAAATTTTTTGAAACCACAAAATGACAACTTTTTATCTTTTCCATAGTAAGTATCATATAATATAAATTCTAACATCTTACCAAGTGTATAATCCTCATGTTCTAATATAATATCATAACAATTTTTCATCGTCACTTCTCCTGGTCTTATTGGTATTAAATCAGCTTCAATATTAGTAATCATTGTTTCTAGTTTTTCTATCAAAATTTTACATCCTTTCTTAACAATTTCCTTATTTTCATATACACCTACACTTTGAATACAAAAATCAAAACTGTCATCAAGATAATATCTTTGAGCATCTAATAAATAAAAGTTTTTCTTTTGCATTTCAATTGATTTCTTTGGTACTTGTTCTGATTCTAACTTTTTTTCATGTTCACTCCATATATCATGAACTTTTGAATTATCTATTGTATTGCCATAAGAACACGTAGATACTACATTAAACATGCTATTTTCTCTTGCACAATGCACAGAAAATTCTGCAGTTAATTTTATTTGCTCACCAGATACTGTTGGTCCATTACCTGGACGCAATCTAACTAAATCTATGTACATATTAGTCTTGCTAGACGGAGGAAATATTTTTCTTTTTTCATTTTCTGTTAAATAATTACCATTTTTTTTATTTTTTATCTTAATATGTTCTGTAGTAACAATAAGAATATTTTCTGATTCATTTTTTACATCTATTTCTAATAAATAGTTATTTGGCAACAAATCCAACTCTTTTATATGAATTGGTAAACTACTAATGCGTTGTTTTATAATTTCGTTATGAAGACGTGTTGTATTTATTTCAATATTACATTGATTGTCTTTATAAGTCTCAGTATATATAACTGTAGTTGGTATATCGTTTAAAATTGTCCGTCTTAACGCATTTGCTAAACTTACATTTATTCCACTTAATGTAAATTTAGACATCTCATCGTCTACACTTATATTAGTAATTTTTGGATCCATTATAATTTATATATTTATTATTTTATGTACTTTATTAATCAATTTTATATATCATATTTTTCTATTATAAACTTGTTAATAAACCGTGTTCTTTCTATAGGAGTTAATAGTCCCCATATTAATCTAATTTTTCTCTCTGTATTTATTGTCTTTTCCTTAAAGAATATTATTTCATGATAACATACTTCCAAGTTATTTTTATTCTTCATTCTATTAAATCTTGAAAATATATACTTATTAGAGTCAAATAAAAACAGATGTAAGTCATTTAATAAGATAATGCTTTGATATTCAGTAAAATATATATTTTCTAAAATATTGTAATCTCTAACAAACGATCTTATATCTATTAAATGTTTTTTATCTTTTAAATTATAAGTAAAAGGCATTATATGATTATTTATTAACTCATCTGGTAATTTATTCATGATATATATATTATGAATAAATATATGTAAATTATTATTTGAATAGCATTAGTAAAAGCAATATAAAGAATAATACAAAAGGTAGTAACACTAATATCCATGAAAATAGAGTACCGCCGCCTCTACATATAATATTAAGAAGCCAAGTCCAAAAAATAATATAAATTATTTTAAATATCAAAATATAAATGCTATTCTCTGTATAGCAACCTAATTCGCCTAAACAAAATATTTCATCATTTCCTAAGTTTTGTATAATCATAAAAAAAAATGCAAAACTAGATACAATCAAGTAAAATCTAGCAGGAGCGCATAATTTATTATAACTGTCTTTTGCAAATTCTAGCATTATAAATTATAAATAGAAATTATTCGATATCAACATGTGTTAACATATGTCTTCTACAACATACATTTTTCAAACCTAAATTATCTAATACCTTACCTTCAATCGTTTTTTCAGTATTATCTTTTGTTAAATAAATAACCTGTTCTTGTGATACTCCTTGAACTAGTTTATGTCTTCGTACTTCACTTTGGTAATAACGGTACTTATCTGCTAATACCATTCCGCATGTAAAACATTTAACTGGAATAATCATTTTTATTTGAATATAATATATTATTAGCCTATATATTAAATCAATTTTTAAATATATAATAAAATTGTATGTATAATCTATATGAAATTTAATTCTATTATTATTATTATTATTCTTTCTTTGATTATAACATGTAACATTTTCCTATGTTTTATATCCAATAATACAATAGAAACTATAGAATCAAAAGACGAAAATGACAAAATCGATTATGAATCTAATAATTATGATGTAGAATATCATGATAACGAGAAAGATTTAGAAAAAGAACAAGGATTTGGCTTAGATCCTCAAGAGATTGTAGTATTTGATCCAAAAAAAAAAGAAATGGTTTCCTTGTATGTTCCTAAAAATCAAACTTCTCCTTTGTACAATGAGCCTGGTCATTTTAAATACTCTGCTGAAAACTACGTCCCAAGTTACACAGAAGCGAATTTATTAAAAACAAACGAAATGCGCATTTATAATAAACTATTTCGTTAATATACGCCCTTTAGTTGTTTTTTTTATAACATTGGGATATATATCTTTATTTTCTTCTTTATGGACTTTTTGATGACATTCTTCACATATTGATATTAAGTTTGCTTTATGATCTTTATGAAAGTGATTTATAAAACCTTTATCATTTGCTTCTTTTTGATGTTGTAAATGATGAATCTCTGTACCTACCTCTTTTTTACATATTTCACAAAAACCTCTTATTTTATTACTATTATATTGTGTTCTATCAAAATCTAATATAGTTTTAGCATGTGAAAAATATTTATTCCTAATTTTAAAAGCATTATCTAGAAAATCAACATTCATATGTAAAGATTTACATACCTCTAAACCATATATTCGTGGACCTGAACCATCTTTTAATTTACGATCATATACTAAGCAATCTAATTCTCTATTATACTTCACTTCTAAATGCATTAATTTAAGATTTATCAATTGTTTTATTTCATCATAATTTACTATTTCGTGAAAATGTGTTGCAAAAATATGACTAGATTTTACTTTATGTAGATGTTCTAACCCCGAAACAAATATACTTAACGCTGACTCAGTCTCTGTTCCTGAACATAACTCATCGCCTAATATTAAACTATTTTCATCTGCTAATTGCAATATAGTTCTCAATTCACTCATTTCAACTGCAAATGTTGATAAACCTTTAAATAAATTATCGTTTCCTAATATACGCGAAAATATAGCTTTATATGGTTTAAATATAAACCGAGAACATGGAACATAAAAACCACTTTGAGCCATAATTATACATACTCCTATTGCTCTAATCAAACTTGTCTTACCTACTGCATTTGTACCATACAGTAATACACCATTTATGTCTCCACCCAATGAAATATCATTTTCTACATAAATTTCATCTGAATTAATTCTTTCAATCAATGCATGTCTTAATCCTTTTGCTTCAAAGAAAGATTTTTCATCTTTAGTTTTACTATTTATTTCTGGTTTACAATAACAATATTTACTTGATACATATGCTTTATTCAATATTAAATCTAATTTAGATAATCCTTTTGATATAAATTCAACCTTTTCAAAACAACTTTCTTGAAAATTCAATAACTCTTCAATATACACTTTTTCTATAACTTCATTTAATTGATTTTTATATAATGTAATCTTTTTACATATTCCACTAATAATTTCCTCTGTTATATCAACATTACTTGAACCTGCTTTTGTAAATACTATATTTTGTATATCAAATTTTTTTAATAATTGTATGTTACAATTTTCTTGGTTCTTTAAAGAGTCTTTATATCTTGTCATTGTAGGATCATTATTTTCCTTTAACCATGTTTTTATTTTTTCAGAGCGAGTCTTTGTAACTTGTAAAGATAATCCTGATTTTTCTGTTTCATGAATTTTTACCCAATCATTTGTTTCAGCATTACCTGTACATGTGTTTAAAAATTCTTGTAAAAAATGGAGATCGTTTAACGACGTATTGTATTTATTTTGTAAAATATCTAATTCAGAATTAACTCCTTCTTTAATAATATTTTGCGAAAAAGTTGTCATACTCATTATCATTTTACATGCATTTATATTAAAATGATCAATCATATATTCTAAAACAAATTTTAAATTATTAACAAAGGTTTCTTTTACATTTCCTTTCATATTAAAATCACTAGTCATATAAAGGTATATTTTATCTTCTTTCATTGTTTCTACTATTCTTTGAACATAATCAAAAGTCTCATAAATAGAATATAAGTTTGATGGATATAATACTTGTATTAAAAGTTGTCTTAATAACTTATCAAGATCTTTAGTTTTTGATAGCAACTTTCTAATATCATTTAACTCTGTGAACATGTTTTTTAATACAAAATCTGTATAATGATATTCATTATTAAGCCAATCAATATCAGATGAAGGATGGGTAATAGAATATTGTAAAAGTCTTTTTCCCATTGGAGTGACACACTTATTTAAAACATTCATAACACAAGATAAATTTCCAGCAGAATTAGAATTATTCATATCATTATTTATAATATTTAATTGAGATAACGTATGATTAGCGAGTATAATATCATTTGATGAATTATTATAAACTGGTAAATTTAATTTATCAATTATCTTTGGATTATGTTGTTTTACAAATTCTAATAAGTAACACATAGATTGGGTAGAAAGAGTATATTCACTAAATTCTTCGCATATATCAAAAGCATCATTATCGTATGCACTGATAATAATTTCTTTTATATAATTTTGATTTTGACATCTATTTACTTTATTTTCATGCAAAGAAAAAATTTTTACAAATTCTTTGTTAACGCCAGAATATTGCAATATTCGCTCAATATTTTGCTGAATATCATTATCTTCTTCATCATAAATAATAAGTATTTCACTTGGCTGATGGATAGATACAAATCGCTCTAGTTCATCAAACGAAGTAATAGACATATAATATGGTTTTTCATTTTGAAACATATATACATCTCCTGTAAAGATATTTATACTAGTAGCACCACAAACTAACAATTTTTCGTTCGATTTATATTGCTTAAAGTTCTCAATCCAAATACTCATTATATTGTTAGAAAGTTTGTGACTATTATTACAGTCAAATGAAACATGAGTACCTGGTGAATATATTTTATCTAACTTTCTAATAATCTTTTTTTGAGTCTTATCTTGTATATAAACTGCAACATTGTAATTTGCCGCTATTAACATAGATAAATTTTTCTCAAGAGCATAATCCCTAAAACCAGCCATCACAATAACCTGATTATTTTCTATCTCCATTTTATCTGCTACATTCAAGTTACAGATATTTTTAAAATCTATTAAATTACTTTTTGTAATATCTTGTGTTTCAATATCCTTTAAACCATAAACTTCAAAAAAAGCACCTACTAGCATTAATACAATAGAGCGTTCACCATAATTCGTTTTAAGTTCTTTAGTATAATTGAAATATTCATCATATATTTTAATATCCTCATTTTTTTGTTCTTTTTTTTTTGTAGGCATTTCTATTTATTTTTAATGAAAAATATTTAAATCTATTGTAAATATAATAAAAATTGATATGTTTTCAAAAGTTAACCCAGTTAAAATAAACACAACTAATATGGTACCATTTGAAGAAAGTGACTATGGGTTCTTTTGTGATATTGAACAAGAATTTTACATATATCCAAAACAAATAATACGAACAACAAATTTATATACAATTGTTGAACATAGAAATGTATCAAGATCTTCAAGTAAGTTAAATTATGACAATTTAAAATATGACTTATGTAAATTAAATATTAAATCATTTATTGCATATTTATTTGTTTCTATTAGTTCTATTTATTTAACTACTAAAATATTTTACAAGTATAATTATTAACTACTATCAGAGTTCAAAAAATTGTAAGTTAGAGTATCAGCATTATAATTTGTAACTTCTCCACATATTAAAAGAGCAGATTCATACATTTTTCGTAGAACATCATTTGGCGTGGTTGTTCCAACTTTTGTAAACCCTTGTTTATTTAAATATTTTTTTATTTCGTCTATTGGAACTTGTTTTAATAAAACTTCCCTTTCTAATACATTCGAACGCATTGTTTTATTCGATAATAGTACAGAAATCCTTGGTATAGTTCTAGACTTCCCTGTTTTATATGTCCTGCGAATTGTTCGTTTCTGCATTCTTCTTTTCTTTTTTTTTAAATTTTTTAATTTTTCCATTTGTTTATAAGCATTTGCTTTTACAAAACCTTCCGATGGTTTAATAACATTACCTCCATTATTATTTTCAATATTTTTTCGTGTTTGATTCATATATTGTCTATATGTAGGTAAAGAACCGTTTTTTAAACAACCATGTTTTGGAGCAGGTAACTGTACACTATTTAATTTCATAACATTATCATCTATTGGTACATTTATTTGGTTATCATTAATAATATTGTTCAATGGTAATACATCATTATTTTTAAATATAGGAGTATCTGTAATATTCGCATAATTTTTAATAGTATAGTTTGTTTTATCTTTATTAGATGGGGGCATTTGCTTGAAAAAATTTTTAGCCGCTTCAAAATCATTTGATTTGGTTGCTGGTCTTAATTTTTCTTCATATTTAGAAAAATTTTCTCTATTTCTATCTGAATTATGCTCCCTTATCATTTTTAGTATTGATTTTTTTCTTAATGTATCGTTCTTAATTTGATTTTTTATTGGTTTCATTTTTATTCGTTCTTTACTTGGTGATCTTTTTTTTTTGGTAGTATTTGAAAATGAAAATAATTCTGGATTTATAGAAAATACTTTTTTATCAGACATTTAATAAATATACAAAGTTAGTTATATATTTATTAAATATGAAACTTTTTTAAAGTAAACGATTAACATTAACAATATAGGCTATATAAAATATTCGTATCAATATTATCTTCTTTACTATTTTTTCTATTATCTATAAACATTTTAAAACCATTTTCTATATCTAATTTATCAATACTTTTTTTTTCTTCATTCTTACCATAAATTCTTCTACTATGAGAAATTTTTGTATAAGTAAACATTTGCTCCATATCACGACCATAACTAGAAAACTGTTTATTATTTTTTTTAAACCATTCTAATGATAGTGCATCGTCTTTTAATTTCCATTCATTATCAATTACAATTTTTTTATATATTTCCATTAACTCCTCTGGTGTATATGGATCCATTGTGAATCTCCAAATAAATCTAGATTCTAAACCTTTATTTACACGAAAAAACGTAGTTTTTAATTCTTCTTCATATCCCGCTATTATTACCATCAAATCATCTTTATAATTACTTAAACACTCGCAAATGGTATCTAAACATTCTTTAGAAAAACTATCTTCTTTTTCAGAACTTGCTAAAGAATAGGCTTCATCAATAAATAATACTCCTCCTTTTGCATCTTCTATTACTTTTGCTGTTTTTATTGCTGTTTGACCTAAATATCCTGCAATTAAATCATGACGCGTTACCTTAACAAACTTATTTGTCTTTAAAACACCTATTTTTGAATACATCTTACCCAAGATTCTTGCTACTTCAGTTTTACCAGTCCCAGGAGGACCATATATTACTGTATGTTTATAATCTCCTCCTTTAGATGTTAAATGCAAATCCTGTAAAAAATACAATAATTGATCTAATACGTTTTGTTTTAATTTTCCTATTCCAATAAATTTATTTAAATCTAATAAATCTGGCTTAATTTTTTGTATTGCTTCTAAATCAATATTATATTGCTTACTTGCTTCTAATGAATATTTTTCAGTAATTTCAATTAAATCTTGGATATTATTTATTGAATCATTTATATCTACTTTTTCTTTTGCAACTTCTTTTTCAAACAATTTTTTACTTTTTTCAAATGATCTAACTCGTTTTAATTTTCGTGGGCTATTGATTAAAAATAATTCATCATCTATTTCGTCTGTATCTTTAAAATAATTATTAAATTCATTCCTTATATGGTATAATAAATTATCATAGTTCTTTTGATTCACTTTATCATAATTATCTAAATATTTTACAAACTTTTTTGATGAGTTTAACATTGTTATATCTATAGTATTATATTTTGTATATACTTTAAAAAAATACTTTATATTATATATTTGCTTAGTGTATAATAAACATTATAAATATAAACAACACATATATAGTATTTATTCTAATATTTTAATTTTTGTATCATTATTAATTATTGTAATAAAAATTGATAAACGAATTAAACATAGATTTATAGATATTATAGAAACATGATTCAAGAATTAAAATATGCATCTGACTCTTTTGGCTATATACGTAGTGATAATGCCCAAGAAATTAAGTTAAATGAAACTACAAAAATTATTCAAAAAATAATTGATACAGAAAATACAAAAACTGCCTTTAATAATGAAGTTGATAAGTCTGATAGTCATTTACTAGATCATTTAAATAATCAAGTAGAACAACCATTTAAATTAATTGAGTCATATTTTGAAGGAAAATATTTGGAAAGATTAGTGAGACACCAAATTGAATCTTATAATCATTTTATAAATTATCAAATTCAAAGAACAATTAAAATGTTTAATACAGTAAAAATTCACTCAGAAAATGATTATGTAGAGGAAAAAGATAAATATTTTCTAGAAATACAAATTTCATTTATCAATTTTAAACTATATCCTCCACAAATTCATGAAAATAATGGTGCTACAAAAACCATGATGCCACAAGAAGCCAAATTGCGTAACTTTACATATGCATCAAATATGACTATTGATATACAAATTGATTATATTATTAGAAACACGGAATCAATGGATCAACCCAAAATCATTTCAAAAACACTTCCTAAAATTAACATCGGAAAGATGCCTATTATGTTAAAATCATCAATTTGTGTACTTAATCAGCAAAACATTCTTAATAATCATAAATCGGGTGAATGTTCTATGGATTGTGGTGGTTATTTTATAATTAAGGGCTCTGAAAAAACGGTATTAGGACAAGAACGAGCAGCAGAAAATAAGATATATTGTTTTGATGGTAAAAATACTACTAAATGGGATTGGACAGCCGAAATAAAATCGGTTCCTGATTTTAAATGTATATCGCCAAAACAAATTGACATGATGATCTCTAGCAAAAACAATGGTTTTGGACAAGGTATATATGTTTCTATCCCAAGAATAAAACAACCTATTGAATTATTTGTTCTATTTCGTGCACTAGGTGTTCTTACAGATAAAAGCATATGTGAATATATAGTATTAAACATTCATCAATCTAAACAAGAAAAAATTTTAAATTTCCTTACTGCTTCTATAATTGATGCTAATAAATATACAACTTACGAAGAAGCAATTAAATATCTTAGTAGTCATTCTGCTTATAATCCAATTAATATGGATAAAGAACAAGGTATACTAAAAAAACAAGATTTCACTCTTGAAATATTAGAAAATGATTTGTTTCCACATTGCAAAAGTAAAAAGCAAAAAATATATTTCTTAGGTTACATGGCAAATCAATTAATAAGAGTTGCTTTAGGTTGGAGATCAAAAGACGACCGAGATTCATATATTAATAAACGTATTGAATTAACAGGTACTCTACTAAATAACCTATTTCGTAATTATTTCAATAAACTTGTAAAAGAAATGCAAAAACAAATTGTTAGAGAAATAAATAATGGTTCTTGGAGGTCTACGCAAGATTATGAAAATATAATTAATATTACAAATATTTATAAAATAATGAAATCAACCACTATTGAAAATGGAATAAATAGAGCATTATCTACTGGTGATTTTAGTATTAAGCAAAGTAATAGTAGTAAAGTAGGAGTGGCTCAAGTATTAAGTCGTTTAACATATGCTTCTAGTTTAAGTCATTTAAGAAGAATCAATACACCTCTTGAAAAAAGTGGTGAACTCATCGCACCAAGAAAACTACATAATACAACTTGGGGATTCTTATGTCCTGCAGAGACTCCAGAAGGTCAATCAATTGGTATAGTTAAAAATATTAGTTATATGGCTCATATAACTATACCTACAAATAGTGATCCACTATATGAATATATATTGCCACTAATAAAACAAGTAGATGATACAGATCCTTGTGAATTAGATCAAAAAGTAAAAGTATTTATTAACGGCTCTTGGCAAGGTACTACAGATACTCCATTAGATTTATATAATCATTTAAAACAGTTAAAATATAAAGGTATCATTAATATTTATACGTCAATTACCTTTAATTATAATGATCTTGAAATTAGAATATGTAATGATGGAGGCAGACTAACCCGACCTGTTCTTAAAGTACAAAACAATAAGGCAATAATTACCAATGATATCATTGATAAATTAGCACGAAAAGAAATTGCTTGGAACGATTTACTTACAAATTGTATTTTAGATGAATCTGTTATTGAATACATTGATCCAGATGAACAAAATCTTGCTATGATTGGAATGAAATGTAAAGAAGACTACTTACAATCTGATAAATTATCTTTTTGTTATACTCATTGTGAAATTCATCCCAGTACAATATTTGGAGTTGTTGCTTCATGTGTTCCTTTCCCCGATCATAATCAAGCCCCAAGAAATACGTATCAATGTGCAATGGGTAAACAAGCAATGGGTGTCTATGCTACTAACTATGATATGAGAATGGATAAAACCGCATATGTTCTCAATTATCCTACAAGGCCTCTAGTTGATACTCGTGTTATGAATTTTATTAACCTTAATAATATTCCATCTGGTACACAAATTCACGTTGCAATTATGACACATACTGGTTACAATCAAGAAGATAGTGTATTAATCAATAAAGGATCTATTGATCGTGGTTTATTTTTAGCCACTATTTATCACACAGAAAAAGATGAGGATAAAAATATTATTCGTGACGAAATAATTAGATGTAAACCAGACCCAAGTAAAACAAAAGGAATTAAATTTGGAAACTATAATAAACTAAATAATGATGGTTTTATTGAAGAAAATGAACTTATTGAAAATCGTGATGTTATTATTGCAAAAACAATCCCTATTAAAGAAAATAGAAATGATCCAACAAAAACTATTAAATACGAAGATCAAAGCAAAACGTTTAGAACCAATGAAGAAACTTACGTTGATAAAAACTATACTGGTAGAAATGGAGATGGTTATAATTTTGCTAAGGTAAGAGTAAGAGCATTAAGAAAACCTAATTATGGCGATAAGTTTAGTTCAAGACATGGACAAAAAGGTACTGTTGGTAATATTATCCCTGAATGTGATATGCCATTTACAAAGAACGGTCTTAAACCCGATATAATTATTAATCCTCATGCTATTCCTTCTAGAATGACTATAGGACAACTTAAAGAAACTCTATTAGGTAAAGTAATACTAGAACTAGGAATGTTTGGGGATGGTACCAGTTTTGGAAACCTTGATGTAAAAACTATTTGTCAAGAATTATTAAATGTTGGATATGAAAGTTATGGTAATGAAATTATGTATAACGGACTAACTGGAGATCAAATAGAGACTGCTATATTTATCGGACCTGTATTTTATCAAAGATTAAAGCATATGGTATCTGATAAACAACATAGTAGGGCTATTGGTCCTATGGTAAATCTAACCAGACAACCAGCTGAAGGTAGAAGTCGTGATGGAGGATTTAGAATTGGTGAGATGGAAAGGGACGTAATGATTGCACATGGAATGACGCGATTTTGTAAAGAAAGAATGTATGACGTATCAGATAAATATAATGTACATATTTGTAAAAAATGTGGTTTAATTGCATCTTATAATGATGGATTAAAAAATAAAATGTTTACAAAATCTGATTTCACAAAATACTATTGTAAAACTTGTGATAACAGAACTCATTTTGCAAAAGTTGATATACCGTATGCCTACAAATTACTATCACAAGAATTGCAAACTATTAATGTTGTACCTAGAATAATTACAGAATAAAAAATAAAAAACATGATTTGATATTTTTTATTTTTTCAAAATAATTACTATGTTATAAAACATGATTAAATTAAAATTAATGGTTTAAAATTATTAAAAATTTCAAAAGATGAAAAAACACTTAATCCTGTAATTTGAATTTTGTAAGATTTTTGTAATACGTTAATCCTTTTCTGTAAACTACTTTTTGTAACAAATCTCAAAGCAAGAGCGGCTGGAATCGATACCATCGAAATATTTATTACTTAATATAATTATCTTTAAATCCTTTGTATAATAAATTATTTATTTACAAAATAAATAATTTTTTAATATTATATTTTTATCTAATATAATAGATATGAGTTATTATGACCGATTACCAAATCACGTTAAAAATATAATCAACCATTTTATTCCATATAAAAACGACCCACCTAATTTTTTGATTGAATATAAAATATTTCTCCAAGATTGGGAAAATAAACGCAACTGTAGATCATGGAATGGACTGGATATAGATTTAAATTATGACTCTCATGAAATATCTTTTTTACAGGATGCTTATTTCAAACATCAATTAATAAAAAAATATTATAATATCAATTACTCTTTAGAAAATGGAATAACATGGAAACGAAATAATTATAGAAGAAATACTATTTAACATCATGATCGTATATTTCATCCAAATTTCTGAGTAAATATATTTTATCTTTTACACAGGTTAACTCACAATCTTTTTTAAATTGCATTGGATTTGATAATATATGTACTAAAAGTGTAAGGTCTTTTTTTAAGTCACCCGATAAATTAATAATACTATTAGGAAAATAATTGTTTATATTTAGGCAACCTAAATAAATTGGTGTACACCCCGCTAATAGAGGATTAGTAACTTTTTCACTAAAATAATGTTTTGTTTGCATATTTTCAATACCAATATGAAATAAATAGTCTTTGTAAGGTTCTCTTTCTTCAAATTCTCCTTTTATTTGAGGATATTCTGATGAATAAATATTGCACCCATTTCCATATATGTCTATAGGTAGTTGATTTAACATAATATTTTGTGCTAAATCATGACGATATCTATGTCCCGCCGTATCATATTTACGACTTATCATTAAAGACATAATTTTACTCTTTTCAGGTATGCTACTATAAGGATTCATATGCCACATAAATGAATAACTTTCAATAAAAGGATCTGGTAACAAATCTTTAGTACCTATGTAATATTTTCCAATGTTCTTTTTAGCATACGCAATAAAGTCATCAGTTAAATTTAAATACGGTAAAGGCTCAAACGCTAACCCTATAACATTTTGTTTTTTAATTCTATCTGGTATTTCAGGCATCGCTGTATTTAATATTATAACATGACTATAATCATCATCATTTGTTATATATATATCTTTATCAAATCCATAATTAGCCATGTGTTTTGTTTCACATAATCTTTCCCATATATCTTTACAATTTTCACTTTTACCAAAACTTGAAAATACCTTTATCTTATACATTGTTCTTTTAAGTAAGAAATCTTTATATTTTATCTAATTGAATTATAATTTAAATATGGAAGATGAAATGCAAACAGTTAATGATAATAGTGAAATCAACGATTTACGAAACCCATCTGATTTTAAAGGAATTACACTATCAGGATTTAAAAAAACTGAGGTTCGTAATCAATTAATTGATTCTATTAAAAAAAACAAACCAGAAGAAGCGTGTTATTGGTCTGCTGAATTGATATGTGCTGGACATTATATTGATCTATGGGAAATCTATATACATTATTGCTGCAAATATATTCATTTAGGAAATCCAAAAATTGTTATTTATTTAGAAAAAAGATATCAAATCTTTAAAAATATAATGTCACAGGGAAATTTTTTAAATGAGTTGCAATTACGTAACCATCCTACTATTCGTCAAATGTTTGCAGAAATAACTTGCACTATATGTCAATCTGAAAAAAAGAGTAGTTTTGAACAGGTGAAAATTAGAAGAGAAGAAGAACTTGATATTAGTCAGGTATCAGAAAAACTAATTGCACCTCATGTTAAATTTATTGAACCTGTCTTTAGAAAAGATGATCCAAAAGAATATTTTATACCAGCAAATGAATTTGCTTTTAACATTTCAAAAGAGAAAAAAAATATGTTAAACGCATGCTATTGGATTGAATGGACTATTGAATTTGATAACTTATGCAAGAAAAGAAAAAATAAATGTATATGTGAGTCTAGGAACTTTGTAAGAGTTGAGTCAAAGTTTAGAAATGATTTAATATGGATTATCTGGGATTGCATATTACATTATGGAAATGCAAAAAACAATATCTTTATCACCGAACTTTTAAATTGTATGTTTGAACTTTTTTGTATGAAATATACAACAGCATCTTGTAAAAAAAGAAGATATTTATTATATTTTGCAGTATCTATTCTTACAGAAAATGTTTCTGATAAAATAGAATTAATCAATAATAAAGACACTATTCTATTATTTAAAAAAAAAATTAATACAATCTATAAACAAATAAAGAAAAATGAACAAAGTCCTAATACAGAATATCTATTTGCAAATATTGAAAAAGAGAATGCATTTGAAAGATCTATGAAAAAGATGCAATTGTTAAATAATATAGACGGTAAAAATAGAAACAAACCATAAAATATTTTTAAAAATTACATTAAAAATATAATAGTTTAATTGTAATGATGATAAAAATCAGAAAACCTAATGATTTTCATCATCACTTAAGAGAAAATGAATTGTTAAAATTAACAACTAAAAAATGTTTTGATAAATTTCATCATGTTGTAGTTATGCCTAATTTAAAAGTCCCTGTAATCACTATAAAACAAGCCATGGAATATAGAGAAAATATTTTAAAATTAGATAAAAGAGGTAATCCACTAATGACACTATATTTAAATAAAAATATACCATTAGAAGACTTATATAATTTTAAAAAATACCCGCAAATGATTGGCATTAAATATTACCCAAAAAGTGCTACTACCAACTCACAAGATGGTGTTAAAAACTTAGAATCAGTAAAAAATATACTGAAAATTATGGAAGATGAAAAAATACCGTTACTGGTTCATGGTGAAAACATAGGCTGTAATATTGATATATTTCATCGCGAAAAAGTGTTTTTAAAAAACGAGTTAACTACAATTATAAATACATTCCCAAAACTTAAAGTTATTTTAGAACATATAAGTACAAAAGATTCTGTTGATTTTGTATTAAAACATAACTTATATGCAACAATAACTCCTCATCACATTATATTTGATAGAAACGATATATTTAGAAATGGAATTAACCCTCATTTATATTGCTTACCTATTTTAAAAAAAATGGATGATAAAAAGGCTTTATTATCAGCCGCGATTAGCGGAAAAAAAAATTTCTTTTTAGGGACAGATAGTGCACCGCATATTGAAGAGAATAAATTAACATCTTGTGGCTGTGCAGGTATATTTAATAGTCCTGTCGCATTAGAACTAATTACCGAGTTATTTGAAGACAATGACAGTTTAGATAATTTAGAAAAATTTGTTAGCACAAATGGATGTGATTGTTATAATTTACCATATAATAATGAAAATATTCTACTTCAAAAGGAAACATGGAGTGTTCCTAATAAATATGATAATATTGTTCCTATGTATGCTGGTAAACAAATAAAATGGAAAACAATTTAAATAAAATATTTTTTTTGCAAAATAAAAAATTATTGGTGCGTTTTTTTTTCAAGTATTTTTTATTTAGGAAAAATCTTTTCATAAATAATACTATGGATTCGTTAAAAGAAAAATTATTAAATGTTCATGATTTTGAAACCCTTTCAAAAAAGATGTTACAAAAAGAAATAAATGATTTAGGAAAACAATTACTTGAAGAACTCAAAATTAATAGTTTTATACACCATCGTAATTTCTTGGCAGCATTTATGGTTTATAAATTTCCATATGATGTTTTATCTACTCTTGATACTACTACTACTCGCGAGTTATATGAGCATTCATGTAAATTAATTGAAAATCAAAGTGAAGATATCAAAGATATTAAAAGTAACATTATTAAATTTAATTTTTGTTTTAAAAAATGGAAAGGTGATGATGGTAAGATATTAAAAGAACAACTTTTTAATGAGTATCATCAACTTGGTGTTGATATTATGAATACTGATGACGAAGATAGGAAAACAGTATACAAATTAACGAGAGATCGTATTTTAGATTGCTCTCATAAAGTTGGTGGAAAAGAATTTATAAAAGAAATATTTAGTTATAAACCTGTAATATTAAATAAAGATGATTTAATGATGCAATATAACAAAGCGCATAATGATTTACTCTGTGAAGAATTTGACAAAGGTGATTACACAAAAACAAAACAACTCTTAACTTTCATTAAAAATACTTGTTTACAATTCCATCGTAAAGAAGACCATAGAGATATTGATGATACAATAGATGTTGATTTCATTATTAATCGCATTAAAAATAATGCTTATTCTAATAATGAATACGTTACTTTATTTAGATATATTTTTAGTTTGATTAAAGCAATTCAATCATCAAGTAATGATGAATTACTTGAATCATTTGTCAATGAGATGGATACAGATCCAGTATATGTACCACGTGTACTAATACAAATGGTTGAATGTATTAAAAATTTAGTAAAAGATTTAGAAAACCTTAAAAATGAGTTTACTAAAAATGAAAAGTAATAATAAAATTTTATCTTTTATCATTACTTAATTAAAAGGAAGATCCAAAAGCACCTCCTAAAAGTCCATTTGCAGCCATTGGTCCTGGGTCCATATCAACTGGTCCATTACCACCTGTGTGCATCATATTATCATAGGATTCCATGACACTATTTTGACGAGTAGTTGCTACTGGTGCTGGTGGGAATAATCCGTTTTGCATACCAGAATTATCTAAATAGTCTGCTTGACTAGGACTATGTTGAGATACTGGTTTAGATACCTTCATTTTATTTTTCATTCCCTCTTTTTTCTCTAAAGTAGGACCATTCCATAATTCTAATGCTCGGTCAAGTAATATATTTA
>MDSZ01065277.1_pt1 | contig 19000 bp, 15 predicted proteins | sample 811201 | NCBI WGS metagenome assembly MDSZ01 (sample SAMN05326647, study PRJNA326480) | marine metagenome | isolation source: seawater | place: Indian Ocean: North | collected 2010
CGCGGCCTCCGCCTCTATGGCCTCGACCACGGACGCCGGCACCTCGTCTTTCGTTACTCCAGCAATAATCTGATTTTTGATTTGTTCCGGCACCCCCGTAGATGATGCTTCAACGGACTCTAGACTTCCATCACACCAGTAAGCTGAAGCCGTCAATGTACATGCCTTGACAGCTTTATCGTGATCAAATATTACTGATATTATGTTTGTGGTTTGCATGTCGTGTGAGACTCCGGGTGCAATACTATCTTTTCCAACTGGATTACTTGTAAGGCAATAGTGCGTTGTAGCGTCATTTGCATCCGGCGGAAACGCTCCACAATTTGGAGCCAAAACTATTTTGTCATATTGCCAGTGTTTTCCAATATCACACCCAGCCTCACTGTTGCAATTGTCACAGTATAGAAAAACCTTTTCGTTGGAGGTTGTCCAATCGGGTGTGCATTCGTCTTTACTACGTTGTGACACATAGTAATCATTTCCGTCGTGTTCAACACAACCGGCATCTGTCTCATCTGGTATTTTGATATTGCATATATGTTTTAAGCTTGGAAGGAGGGAGGTTCTTTCTTTGCGGTAATATGTTGCACCAGCACCTTCACAGTAGGTATATTCTTTTCTGTCAGAAATAATACTTGTCATGCTAGGTACGCATTGGTCTTTTGTTATACTCGTCTCAACATTATCGTTTACAACGCAACCTTCAGATCCAGGAAGATATGTAGTGCAAATCCCTAAAGGAGTATTGTCATACTCATTTCTTGTGTGTATTACAGCGTTCGGTTTGTTGGTAGAGTACTGTGCAAGGTGACAACCGTCGTCTGAATCGCAGGCGTGACAGTAAACAGCTTCTTGATCTGCTAAAGTTGGGTCAACGACGCACGTTGCTAGCGTCTTCGTTGTATCCACTACACCATTCAATATACAACCCTCTACTGGTAGAAGATTGTTGCAGGGTTGCACGAGTTCTTGTGTTATTGACCCAACTTCAGAAGCAAGGAAGAAGCTTAAACCCATGATGTAGTCAACTTGCTTGCAATACACTGTGTAAATACTATGGAAAAATCAACATGTTTCTTTCTTTACGACGATCTCTTTGTATTTGTTAGAAATAGGATCTTTGTCCGCCTCCCTGCATCTTTCTCTCATGCACTATATGGTGCACGCCTCTGAGGAGTCGCTCACCGAAACGTCCGAGTCGCACGCTCTGAGCTCGGCGTGCATGTTCTTGAGAATCACTGCGTGTGCGGCGGTGCTGCACTATGAGATTCCCCATGATTCACATTGTTTACTAATTGTCTCATAGGCGTCCTTGAGCTCCTCCGGGGTCATGGCTGCGACGGCCTCCGCCTCTATGGCGGCGACCACGGACGTCGGGACCTCCTCTTTCGTTATTCCAGCAATAATCTGATTTCTGATGTCTTCTGGCACCTCCGTAGATGATGCTTCAACGGACTCTAGACTTCCATCACACCAGTAACTTGGACCCGTCATTCTATTATGCCATTCCCCATGAGTCACATTCCTCACTAATACTCTGATACTGAGCTTGCATTGCTATTGCATTGTTTTTGAAATCACCACAAGCACCCTCTGTGGAGGCTTCGGCACCGTCTTCGGCACCGTCTTCGGCACCGTCTTCGGCACCGTCTTCGGCACCGTCTTCCGCGCTGCCTTCGGCACTGTCTTCCGCGCTGCCTTCCGCGCTGCCTTCCGCGCTGCCTTCGGCACCGTCTTCCGCACCAACCCACGCGTAAGGATCAAAGTCGTCAGGAGCATCCTGAGGTCCATCACCTCCGCCATTGTCGTTGTCAACCTCCCACTCACCTGGATTCCAAGTTGAGCTGCCGGACGTAACACCTGGCTTTCTAGCCGCTCTGCCGTCTTCAAACTCGTGAGCGGTGCCTGTCCCATCTTCGCCGACAACACCGAACATGTCTATAATCACACCATTTTTCATAAGAGCAATCTGGTCGTCGCCGTTAGAATCCGCCGGACCACCAGAGCCGATTTCTTGGTCGCAATCTTGTCCAAATATTTGGGAAAACATATCCGCATTTTTGCACACGACAAAGAATCCTTTTGCTGAAATTCTATCAATTAAATCTACTGGTGGTAATGGAGTTTCTTCGGAATTGGTCCAACGTTGAAGTGAATATCCACCATTCAAGTCGACCTCAGCATCACCACTATTGTAAAGCTCTACGTATCGCGCAGAAGCTGCATTGTTCGGATCACTGATTTCGGTGATGAAAATATTACCTGCGCACTCGGTCGCGCCGAGAACGACGGCAAAAATGACGGCGGCAAAACGACGAGACGACATAGAATTGTACAGTACACGCAACTCGATGTATATACTTTTTTTAACACTCTTTCTTTACGACGATCTCTTTGTACTTTTCCGCGATGAGATCCTTGCCGCTCTCTTGGCATTTTTCTCTCATGCACGAGATGGTGCACGCCTCTGCGGCGTCGGTGACCTCTAGGTCCGTGTGGCACGCGGTCAGCTCGGCGTGCCTTGTTTTCAGAGTCTTGGCGTGCTCAGGAGTGCTGCAAGCGTCCACGCACGCGTGGCACGTGTTGAAACATCCGTACACCGTCTCTCCGTCGACCACGCGCTTTTGAAACGATTCGCGCGGATCATCGCAGTTGGAGTATATCACATCGCCGGTACCAGGTAGGCCACAACAGTTTGCTCTTTTCACAGTAGTTTGATCAAACCTTGCTACCTGTCTTTTTTGATAACTAATCCAAGGTGGTTCTGCAAAATCCCCACTAGCGCTTCCCCACCACGCACCAATAATGCATGCGTTAGTCTCTTTGTGCAAATAATCAGACCAACTACCGCTTGCACTACTTGTTGTGCCGTCCGAGTATTGATAATGCATCCACCCTCGGCCACCCCATCCATTACTATGCAGATGACCTTGCTTATTCTCTCCCCATAGAACAAGTGGAATTGGATTCAGACAGCAACGTCCTTTATCGTCGGAAACAAAATCTTGAGCGGCGTTACACTCGCAGATTCCATCCGTGGAGCGAACTTGGTTTGTTTGGCATGTTGCAACGCAGACGTCATTGTAAAGCTCGTATCCTTCGGCGCACTCGCAGATTCCATCCGCGGAGCGAATTTGGTTCGTTTGGCATGTTGCAACGCAGACGTCATCGTAAAGCTCGTACTCTTCGGCGCATTCGCATTCTCCTTGGCCGTTGCTGGTAAAGTAAAAATCGGCGTTGCACTCGCACCCACCACCACCGTCAGATCTCTCTCTGGAACCGCAGTCCGTCGTGATTACGTCGTCGTACAACGTCAAATCAACCTTGGATGCGAAACTGTCCACAATATCAGTCCCCGTATCCTTGTTTACTATGATTTGCGAACCGGCCGCCAGCGACGTTGCGGTGAAGCTGACGGCAAACCCTGCCAGACTGAAATCAGCGGTGATAGCTCCGGAAAATATATTATTTTGAAGATACCTCATGGTCGATGGAAACTTTACTGTGTCGATGTTCGTATTTTCAAAGGCGTTGTTTCCCAACCCTTCCAATTGCGTGTTGCTCAGGTCCACTATACCGGTCAGACTACTGCCTTTAAACGCATTGTCTGCAATCCATGTGAGTGTATTGGGAAAATGTACGGACCTGATGTCTGTGTTTTGGAACGCTCCTTTATAAATTCTTTCAAGATTCGGTGGGAACTGAACGGAAGTGAGTTTGTCGCACGCGGAAAACACATCCTGATTGATGTATATGGCTGAGAAACTAGACAAATCGACCGCTCCCTCGGGACACGTGAACCCGGTGCCTCGAACGAGTGTGTTCGAGGAAACAGATACTTTTCCGCACTTGGTTCCACCGACCCAGTTGTTTGCGGTATCGCACACGCAGTTACTCGACCCGTCGAGGTGGAACCCGGTGCCGCTGCAAGTGGCCTCGGCGCGACTGGCCAAGATTCCGAGAAGAGTAGCGCCGAGAGACAAAAACATGATTGTATGGTAAGGGAGATACTTGTAGTTATACACGAAAAAAACAATCACACATATTTTTTGTTGTGTACGTGTACATGATATTATACTACCGACAGACTTGCTTCACAACGCTGTCTTAACATGTTTCTTTCTTTACGACGAGCTCTTTGTATTTGTTAGAAATAAGCTCTTTGTCCGCGTCCTTGCATCTTTCTCTCATACACGGTGTGGTGCACGCTTCCGAGGAGTCGTTCACCGAGACGTCCGAGTCGCACGCGCTGAGCTCGGCGTGTATTTTCTTGAGCACTAGCGCGTGTTCGGCGGTGGTGCACATATCGACGCACGCGGTGCATCCCAGAATGCACGTCTCCTCGGAAGTGATCATGGCGCCTCCATCAATTTGTTTTTTGTTGCCTTCTGCGTCCGTCAACAATTCCATGTCTTGCGGTGAACCGGAGTATGCGCAGATACCCGCGCTGCCTTTGTAGCCGCTGGCTTTCGTGTAGGATTTGTACTCCGCCTCTCTGTAGTCGATGAATTCGGTGCACTCTGTTCCCCAGAAGTGGCAGTGCTGCGTACCGGCGATGAGCGCGCTGGCTTCCCAGTCAAACTCACGATGTTGCAGCTCAAACCCCTTGCAATTGGGGTCGGAGTCGCACTCATTTTTGCAACTTTGCACGAGATCTGCGTCGATCACGGCGTCGCACAGTTGGTACCCGTTAATAGTGTTGACGTTCCAATCGTCCGTTGCAACTATAGGACACTGCGAGCGAGCCACGTACCCTGTGTCGCATTTGCACTCGTTCGTTGTGTCGTCGCGAATTTCGAAGGTTCCGCATTTGGGAAGGCAACTTCCGTCGCTCAGTTCGTCGTGAGTTTCAGTATTGCAGTAACACCCGTAGACACCGTCGCGCTCCTGAAACGATTCTGTGGGGTCGGCGCAGTTGGAAAAGATAATGTCGCCTTCCGATCTTTGGTTTCTGAGAATTTCAGAATCGTCGCCAAACGTCACTCCCTGCGCATTAGTTATTCTTTGACCGACGTCTGCATCAAAACTACCGGCCGCCGGACCCCACCACGCACCGGATACGCAGAGTTTTGAACTGTACTGCATAGTGTCTGTGCCGCTGAATACGAGTCTGTCAATATCGATGTTTGAACCGTCGGACTTTTGAAGTTTAAGAACAGCATAATTAGAGTCGCTCCAACCATACCCATTGGCAGCTAATTCATAATATCCTCCATTCCAGAGCCGCGACGATAAATCCACGCTGACGGGATTAAAGCAGCACGTGCGTTCAACGTCTCGCTCCTGTCCGGTGGCGCATACGTCAAGGCAGTCGTCTCCAACGCGCTCTTGGCCGGAGGGACAGTTGAGATCACAGGCTCCCGTGCTGAGCTTATCGTGCGAGGCGTCAGGACACACGCACTGTCCAGTGGCAGTATCGTACTCCTCGTTGGCAATGGGACACTCGCAGCCGCCTTTACCGTCGCTCTGGAGGACATCCACGCAATCCACTGTTTCTACCTTGGCGAGTGTGTAGCTTTTGGCCACGAGATTACTGTAAATCTGCGCTCCGGTAGCTTTGTTGACATAAAAAGTCAAACTATCCTTATCGGGTCCGAATGAATCATCGGTTCCAATTGTAACAGCCTGCGTCACCAGACTGAAATCGAAAACAGCTAAATTATCATTGTAATTAAAAGCATAATATCCAACTTCTTCGAAGGAGGCCGGGAAAGTCACTTTCGAAAATTGGCAACCATTAAATGCAGCTGTGCTAATTTCTTTCAGTTTTGTGAGACCACTCAAGTCTAGATGATCCGGCAAGTTCTTTACGTTCGAAAAAGCTGCTTGTCTAATCCTTTGAATGTTTGGTGGAAAGATCACGTTGGTGATGCCATTAGCTCCATCAAACACTTGGTGATATATATCTTGCACGGTGGTGAAGCTCGACAAATCCAACACTCCTGCGGGAGCTGTCCAACCGTCATCTGCTCTAACTATTGTTATATAGCCAGGCCAAGTCACAATTTCGATTGGCGCGCACTTGGTTCCACCGACCCAGTTATTTTGGACGTCGCAGACGCAGATGCCGTCCGCGTCGGCTGTAAACCCTTTGCTGGCGTCGCAGACACAATCGCCGTCGGCGTTGCGAGCCTTATTGGTTTCGCATATTGGAAGGCAGTCGTCTCCGACGCGCTCTTCGTTGGAGGGACATTTGTCAACACAGTCTCCTGTGCTGAGCTTATCGTAGGCGTCAGGACTACACTGGCACACACCCTGATCGTCGCGAATCTCGTTGGCTCCGCATATTGGAACGCAATTTCCGCTCACCTCCTCGAACCCGGTGGCGGTGCACGCGCAGCCACCCGACCCGTTGTCTTCGAACCCTTTGCTGGCGTCACATTTGCACTCTTCGGTTGTGGCGTCGCGAACTTCGGACTCGGCATTGCATTTGGGATCACAGGCTCCAGTGCTCAGCTTATCGTGCGTGTCTGATGGACACACGCACTGTTCACTGTCAGTATCGTACTCCTCGTTGGCAATGGTACAACCTTGGACGCAACCGCCTTCACCGTCGCTCCGAAACCCAGTGTCGCAGTCCACTGTTTCTACCGTGGCGACTGTGTACCCGTTGGCCTCGAGCTTGGTGTGAATCTGTGCTCCGGAATCTTTGCTTACTTTGAATTTCAAGTCAGAGTTATCGAGTCCGAATGAAAGCGGGGATGTAAAAGTAACATCCTGCGACACCAGACTGAGATCAAAAGTATCCGGATAATCAAAAACGTTCTCGGCCACTGTCATCAAAGTGCTTGGAAAGATAACTTCCGTAATAGTCAGAAGGTAACTAAAAGCACTCTTTTCTATTGTTTGCACCTTTGTGCCGCTCAAGTCCAGCACACCAGTTAGTCGAGTGTCGTAAAACGCACTTTGTCCAATTGTTTCCAAGTTAGGCGGGAAAATCACGGACGTTAGGCCTTCGCAGCGATTGAATGCGTAGTTACCAATATCAGTTAGGCTTGCATAACTGCTCAGGTCCAATGCTCCGGTGAGTGTTTCAACGGACTTAAACATTGAGTCAGGAATTGTCGTAATATCAGAGTTTAACACAAACGACGTGATTTGAGTTCCCTGGAAAACGCTTTGACCAAGTGTAGTGAATTGTTGCAAGTTTACTTCTCCTTCCAAACCAGAACCAGCAAACATGCTTTTTGCCATTGTGGTCAAAATGCTTGGAAATGCAAAGGATTTCAAATTTGAACATTGTTGAAATGCTCCCTCTTTAATTTCAGTCAGTGATGCGAGACCACTCAGGTCTAGCCGACCCTCAGTTCCAGATCCATCTCCCGAGTAAGCTTTACTCAACCCAGACTTCGTAAAGGCATATATACCAATACTCTCGAGGGTTGTTGGAAACTTTACGGACGTTAAGCTTGCGCATTCATAAAACGCTTCCGTTTTCAAAGCGGTGAGCGCTGTTCCCGATAAATCCAGTTCTCCTTCGATTCCGCTACCATCAAAGGCACGACCTTCAATAACTTTAAGCGTCGATGGAAATGTTACGGAAGTCATACCGCTGGCAGATTGAAATACATTATCACCAATCTCGATGAAGTCAAAACTCGACAAATCCACCGCTCCTTCTGGTTTCTGCCAATTACTTCCCCGAATCAGTCTCTTGCCAATAAGTGTCGAACCATCGTAGATATCTTCGAAGGCCATAGGTGCGCACTTGGTTTCACCGACCCAGTTGTTTGCAGTATTGCAGACGCAGTGGTCGTTGTCGTCAACCACTCCGTCGTTGTTCGTGTCGATTTTTATCGCTCCGTAATGACACCCGTTATATAAAATTGAGACACCGCTTGTAAACGCCGTGTCTGATACGATACCGTTTCTTATGTCTACTTCATTGTCTGTAATAGGTATACCTTTAAAAGCAGTGGGTCCTATTTCCATAGCGGCTCCCTCTCCGAATATTATTTTAATGGAAACACCGTTGTCAAGGGTTTGATCACGAAACGCATCATAATTTATTTTGTAAGTCTGCGCTGAGTTGAGGAACGCTCCCCTGAAATCGTAAGTAAAAGCTTCAAAGTCCCCCGCTCCCACTCTGAGCTGAGTCAATTTATTACTCTTAAAAGCTGAAGCTCCAATATATGTAATTGAGGAAGGAAGTTTCACCGATGTAATTTCGCAACCATGGAAGGCCGAATCATACATCACAATCAAGTCATTGTTACTTGACAAATCGACTTCGGTTAATTTTGTACCTTCAAATGCTGCGGGGTAGATGTATTTGAGATTTGGAGGAAAAACCACCGAAGTTATTTTGTCGCAATGCTGAAATACACGATCATTTATCTTCTTCACGGTATCAAAGGTAGACAAGTTGACCTCTCCCTCTGGACACTGCCACCCGGTATCTGTTTGGTACATTGTATCGCCATCTATTTTTACCTTTCCGCACTTGGTTCCACCGACCCAGTTGTTTGCGGTATCGCACACGCAGTCACCCGACCCGTCGACGTGGAACCCGGTACCGCTGCAAGTGGCCTCGGCGGAACTTGCCAGTATCGCAAAAAGACTTATGGTGAGAGAAAGAGACATGTCGAGCATTTCGTAAAAAACAGGATGGGTGGCATATATAGGTCTCAAAAAAATGAAGACCTATAAATGCGTTATCCGGGTTTCACACGACAAAAGTACAATGCGTTTTTTTTCCGTCTTCGCCATCGCGACGCTTTTTGGACACGCCTCCGCCGCGGTGGTCAGAGACATTAAAGACGAATCATGGTTCGATGACTGGGGGAATGTAGGCACATCCGCAAAAGAGAATGATAATCTCGTCATGACCGGGATCAACTACCAGGGAATGCAGTCTTCTGAAGGGTATTCCTCGACTTCAGCAGCGAGCGAGTATCTTCACATCGAGTACTCGGCCGCTTTGAACGCCGACGACATTTTGGCAACACCTATTGAGCTCAACGTGTACGCCATCAAAACGGACGAAACGGAATCGGCCGTGACTCTGTGCCTCTCGGGATTGGAAGGCGACACTCAGTCTGTGGACGTGCCTCTCTCTCTGTTTGTATCTGGATCCAATAGTATTGATATGAACAATCAAATAAAATTTGAAATTCTTGAAAAGGGATCGCAAAAGGCTTTGGACGGCATTGTTACTGTTTCGGAACTCAGCATCGACGACGCTGTGACCACCGGTGCGGTTCTGGTCTCGTCGTTGCAGGATCAAATATGCAAGATCACAGAGACACATCTCGTCAACTACCCGGAGGGACGCGACATATCTCTCGACGATCCTTATGATCAGTCCACGTTCAACAACGCCTGGCAGTACGGAGACGAGGAACATCAGGCAAAAACCTTCTCTCAGGGAAGGTTGAAAAATCATTACATTGTGACTGCGACAAATCCGACGAGTATGAAAGCCGGGTTTGCCTTTCGCGATATCTGCTACGGTTTAACCGACGAGCAGTGCAACGAACCGTATCTGCGCAAAGCGCTGTACCCTCTGGCGTTCGACGCGCAGAGTAAAATCACGTTCGACGCAAAGATTATCTCCGGTACAAACAGAATTAAATTCGCGTTCGAGGAGTTCCAGGGAAGCAGCAATAACGTCGAGACAGGTTTTTTAGAACTGACCTCTGACTTGACTGAGTACGAGCTGAGCATTCCCTCCTCTCTGAGCAACGGAGAGTTCGTCGTGTTCAACCAAATGATTCTTTACTTGGAGTCGTACGACTCCGAAGTTTTGGTCGAAAACGTCAGGCTGCACGACGTGGGAGGCCGCGCTTTCGAGTGCGACGCCGGTTCTCGCCTGGTAGACGTGAGCTGCGTGGCCAACGTGTGCCACTGCGCCAACGGTGATGTGGACACATCGGTGACGTGTTTGGAGCACGGCGCGGAGCTCTGCGGGTCGTGCAAAGAAGGATTCCGTAAAGTCGGGAACGAATGCGTGGCCAACGTGTGCCAGTGCGCCAACGGTGATGTGGACACATCGGTGACGGCAACGTGTTTGGAGCACGGCGCGGAGCTCTGCAAGACGTGTAATGCAGGATTCCGTAAACTCGGCGACGAATGCGTGGCCAACGTGTGCCAGTGTACCGGTGGTAATGTGGACACATCGGTGACGTGTTTGGACCACGGCGCGCGGCTCTGCGGGTCGTGCGTAGAAGGATTCCGTAAAGTCGAGAACGAGTGTATAACCAACGTATGTCAGTGCACGAACGGTAATGTGGACGCATCGGCGATGTGTTTGGAGAACGGCGCGCAGCTCTGCGGGTCGTGCGACTCGGGTACGATCCTGGACGGAACCGTGTGTTTAGCCGAAAGCCTGGAAAGCAAAGTCTTTTGCAGCGACTGCGCAGCGGGTGAGACGTGCGTTCGCGCATTCTCAACGCATGCCGATGGTTACTTTGTTCTTGGTGAGCACACGTGTTACTCCGACGGGTCTAGCGGCGGGTCCAGCGGCGGATCGTGCGACTCTTGCGCCAACGGGTTGAAACAGTGCAGCTCTGACGATCTAAGCATCGTAGAAGATAAGTACAAATCACTACAGGTACAACAAAGATGTGTTTAAGATTTCTTTTTACTTTTCGTCTTTTTAGGATCCCACCTCACTTTATTGGCCCAGTAAGCGGCCGACATTTTACCTCGTTGAATATTTTTGTTGTGCCGGCTTTTAAAAGCTTCTCTCTGCTCCTTGGTCTTGTTCGTCTCCGCTCCCTGTTGTCCGAAACGAATTGTCTTCACTTTGTTTCCCTCTTTCGCCACGACGATCCCGTACTTGGTAGGATGATTTGGCGTGCGCTTGGGTTGATTGTAACCCGACACCCCGGCGCGCTCCAAACGAGGATCCTTTTTGGACACACCGGACCCAGAGGTGGACCCAGAGGACCCAGAGGACGTCCGACGATTCTTTGAGGGTTTCTGCTTTACCATTTCTTGACGCGTCACAACATTGCGTCACAACGTATTGAGTTGCTTAAATAGTATAATTTTGCTCGGAGGTTTTTTGTAAAACAAGAAAAAAATGTGTTATACACTGTACTATCATAAACATATCGTATACACAGACTGTCTTGTGCCTTCGCCAGCGGCCTCGCCTTCGCCTTCGGCCTTGCCTTCGGCCTTGCCTGTGGGTTCGCCTTCGCCTTCGGCCTTGCCTGTAGCTTCGCCTGTAGCTTCGCCGTCGGTCTCGCCTGTAGCTTCGCCGTCGGCCTTGCCTGTGGTTTCACCTGTAGCTTCGCCGTCGGCCTTGCCTGTGGTTTCACCTGTAGCTTCGCCGTCGGTCTTGCCTGTGGTTTCGCCTGTAGCTGCACCTGTGGTTTCGCCTGTAGCTTCGCCTGTAGCTTCGCCTGTAGCTTCGCCTGTGGTTTCGCCTGTGGCTTCGCCTGTATTTGTAGTGATTTTAATGTGTATTTTGCTTTTCGTACTATGTTTCATTCGAAAGTACACTGTGTTTTTACGACACAGAAACGCACTTTTACGGAAAAGTCTGAATGCCATAGTCCCCGAACCAGAGAATTCCGTGGCGGAAGAAGAAGGCGACGCTATGTCTACAGACTACGCTACAGCAGAGTAACACCACGACTCCCTTTCGATGTCAAAGGGATGTTCCCTTACGAGTCTTTGCCGGCGCCGAGGTAGTTCCTGCGCTTCCTGTGTTGTTGCACGCGGAGGACGCACGGTAATCGTCTCCCCTGGTCGAATGAGTTTTGTGGCGACGAGTGTCTTGGAATTGGGTTTAATGACGGAGTTGTGCTGGTTGGCACACTGAACGAGAACACGTACACTGCGAAACATCTTTTTTTTTATAAAAGCAACATCAAAAACTTTATAGTCTAGATCATACACCATTTATTTTTGTACTGCTTGATACTTTGTTCGGCGACGTAACAACCGTTCTGCTTGGCGCAACCAAACCAGAAGAGAATGCGATGTTTCCACGCGAGCAAATCGTAAGCTTCCTCGCAAATATCCGCGTCCTGCTCCATATGCATGATCATCCACTGCGCCTGCAGGAACTGCGAGCACGCCAGAAGCGGTGTTTCGACGTCGCTGGACAAAAGAAAACGAAACGGGGAATCGCTTTCTTCGTAGAAATCGTATATTTTGGCGTGTTGCAGTTTGCGCAGCGTCACGATCATGTGGCTGTTGCGCACACTTTCCAGAAAAGTATGGTAAAACTGTTCGCACCTTTCGTTCGGGTTGAATTTGAAGAGTCCGTCCTCGCAGCACATCTGGAACCATTTCAGCAACCGACGTTCCTTCTGGCATTTCTTTGCGCAGTAAAAGTAAAACGTCGACATATCGGAGTGCACGAAAATCATCCCAGTGTCCTCGAGAAGAGGCAGGTACTCGAACACTCTTTCGAGATGGTTGACCGACCTTCCTCCTTGTTCGTAGTAGTCGGTGCAGAAAAGATCGAAGAGCAAGTTGGACTGCCGCGCGCGCTGCTTCCTCGCCTCCGCCTTTTTCTTTGCGCGACGACGCGCGCGCTGGCTGCCGTGTCGGCTGCCGTGTCGGCTGCCGTGTCGGCTGCCGTGTCGGTTGCCGCGCCGGTTGCCGCGCCGGTTGCCGCGCGACTTGCTTTTCCGCGGCATGTTGAGGTATATAGGACAACTGGTGGAAATAAATGGAAAATCACCAGAATGAGTGCGTTGGCGCGAAAAGCGATGCACCATCGAATTCGAATGCGGCAACTTCGCGCCAAAATGGCACATTTGAATTTAGAACCGGATCCTGCCATTGTGAATGTGGGGGATATTACTACTACTTCTCGCGAGCGCGCGCGCGCGCGCGCGAGACGCTCTCATCACCACGAGAAACCGCGTCGCTGCATTTTTTACGATCTGGAGACGTCCATTGTGTCTCGCGGCAAGCACGTGCCGCTCGGAATGCCGTTCCGCGTGTTGTCGTCGGCGCCTGCGTCGGCGTGTGTGAAAGTTTGTTTGAAACACGGCATGCGTCGCAATCTCATCGTGGAGATCGGCGCCGTGGACATCGACGAGGTGGGTCATCGCACGACATTCCATCGCTTTGTGGATCCTCGTCTTGAGAACCTGACGCTCCGCGAAACGTTCGACGTGACCGGACAGAGTACGGAAGCGACGCTTCGTTTCTGGCAGAAACTTTTCGGAGAGAAAAAAATGATCGTACCGATTCCCAAAGACGCTACCGTTTCGGAGCGCATGGCGGTGTTCGACGCTCTTTTCGATCAGCCTCAGTTCATGTCTCCCCACCGAGCGATGTCTCACTTCATGGCCTACGTGTACGGAAAAGACGGAGTGGACGCCAATCCTCTGCTCGTGGCGCACAACGGAGCGAGTTTCGACGCGCCGATTTTGCGCGCGCATCTGCATCGCTGCAGACTTCCCTCTTTGAATCGAGAGTGGACGGTGGACTCCATTCCCGTAATCAAGCGCGCCGTGCCTCGTCTCAGAAGCTACGCGCTCGGCGCTCTGCACACTAGACTCGTGGGTGTTCCGTTTCAGGCACACCACGCGTCGAGCGACGCTTTGGCGTTGATGCGCGTGTGCCAGACAGTGGCCGTCATGGAGGGTGTCGCGCTGCATCGTCTGTGGTCCAAAACAAACCCTCCGCTGACGGCCGTGAAGGGAATCGGTCCAAAAACCTCCAAGACTCTGAGAGAGTGCGGCGTGGAGGACGTGAAGAGCCTGGAGAATCTGGTGCGGCAGAACGGCGAGTGTCCTTTGAAATGTCTTCGGCACATCTGGAAAAGTCTGAGGCGAAAGTACGGCAGAAGAGGTACCGCGCTCCGCATAGAGCGTATGTCAAGGCAGACGGAGCGTCTGCCTGCAGGCGAGACAAGATCCAAAAGCGTATGATTCAACGCGTGTCGCGCGTGTCGCGCGTGTCGCGCGTGCTCCGAGCGCTCCGAGCGCTTTGCTTTGCAATTTCTTTGCTGATATTACCAATACTCTTTTTGGACAGCACGAGTTTCCAAAACTCAAATTTCACGCCGCGCGCTTTGCGCTTTACGCGGCGTTTTGGCACTTTGCACAGAGCCTGCATTCTTTGCAGCAAAGAGGATTCCGGAGTGCTCTGCGCCTCGCAGCTGACGTAGACGGCCTGGTCGTCGCAGTACCTGTAGGCGAGTTTGAGTCCCTCTCTCACGCTCGTTTCCCAGTCTTTCTTGTTTTTTTGCACGCATCTCGACCAGGGACCCTTGACGTACTTTTTCCACGCCTGCACGGTGCAGTGGAATCCGAGCAGAATTTTCCACGACGGTTTTCTCAGCGCGAACTGGTTGTTGTTGTTGGCATGGAGCTTTGCGGCGACGTGGCCTTTGGGAGCGAAGCCGACGCCGAGTTTCACGTCGCCCATAAAATCTCTGTTTCCGCACAGCACCCTTGCCGACAAGAAGGCAAACACGATATCGTCTTGGGACAGCGACGCGGCGCGTTTTCTTTTCTTGGACATCTGTCAATCTCAAAGGAGAAAGGCGGGGTGGATTTATACGCGACGATGCAAAGAAAGGTATATACAGAGACGCCTTGCAACAGGTGCACAATGGCGACGTACTTTGTGGGAAACATACTCCAGCCTTTGGAGGAGAGGACGAGCTCCGACGAGACGTTCCGCTTCACCGAAGAGGAGTCCAACACGCTGGACTGCGTGGGACTCCCGGTGAGAATGGAGCACGCCGAGTCTCTCACCTGCGGTAAGATCATTCGCCAGATGCGAGACAAGACGACAGGCAAAGTGTACGTAGTGGGAAAGATCGAGGACGGGTCTAAATTGTCCGAGGATCCTAGTTTCGTCAGAGTGTTTGCCGACAAGTCCATCTGCAAAAAGGGACAGGAGGGGTACTACGGCAGTTTGTCGTTGCAGCACGTGCACGAGGAGGACGAGCTCGGCAACAGAACGAAGCGCGGCATCGAGGTGTCTTTGGTGCACGAACCTCGTCGCAAAAACTGCGACATCGTGGCGGTGTGCAGGTCCAAAAAATCCGAGAGACATTTGGCGTCGGCGCGTTCAGAAATTCCGGACTATATATGCAACCCGGAGAGCATTACGAATACAGCGAAAATGTCGAGTACTACCGACCCCGCCAACACTATGGAGATTGCAAAGGAAGAGACTCCGAAACCAGCGGCCGCACCCGCCAAGTCGACCGAGGCCGAAGCGACTCCGGAGAAGACCGCCACCTCCGAGAGCGGCAAGGGAGATATTGTGATGGACGACGTGATCCAGACGGTGCTTCTCCAGGCCAAGGAGAAGGAGGAGCAGGAGAGGGAGATCGAGGAGCTCAAGAAGCAGCTCGAGCAGCAGAAGGAGCTTCTGGAGGCCGAGATGAAGGAGAAGAACGAGCGCAAGCGCCTGGAGGAGGAGGCCATGCAGAAGAAGCGCAAGGCCGACGCCGAGAAGGCCTTGGGGTTCATGCAGAGCTGCGCCGAGATGTGGGACGAGCAGATTTCGGACCAGGCCATTTGGTCGGACAACAAGGACGAGCAGATGTCCAAGATGAAGCAGTTGGTGGAGAAGAACCCGTCTCTGGCCAAGGATCTGTTCCAGGTGGTGCACTGCGCCTCGAGCCGCTACGCCGATATGGTCAGCGACAACGCTCAGAAGCAGACGACGCTGACCGAGCGCCTGGGTCACGTGATGAAGAAGCGCAAGACGGTGCACGCCGCGTCGGCGCGTAGTTCCTCCGCCGCGGCGCCTCCGGCTGCCAAACCCAAGAGCCGCACTCAGGATCTCATGTCGATCATGAGCAACTACGCTGGACGCACCAGCGGTTCGGCCACCAATCTGATGCAGAAGCTTTACAATAGTCGTATAGAGAGACAGAATAATTCAAGACCATTTTAATTTTTAGCTGAAATTAGTTTGTAAGAGTATAGACTTGTCCTCTTTTTGCCTTCGGGGTGAACCACTTGCTTTTTGTTTGTCCAAACCAGGTACTGTTCTTTTCTGGCGGCGCATCTTAGAAAAGACATCAGAGCGCGCGCGTTTTCCGGGACCTCGATCATTCTGTCGCCGCGCTTTTTCAACTCTGCAGGCAACCAGTCTCTATGAAAAAGAAAAAGTTCGTGCACCGCCAGCTGTTTCAACCGAACGTCGTGTATGGAAACAAACGTGTTTGTGTTCAGTCCAGCGGCGTTTAGAAAATCCATTTTTTTGTTACGTGTGAAAACTCCTATTATTAAATAGTCGCCACCCCGCGCTCGTGTAGATAGGCGCGTCGGCAAAGGGTCGAGGACTCTCAAACTGCTCGTGGTAATATTTTAGTTTCGCGGCGCTCATCGACTGAATTTTTTGTTCTAGAAGCGCAATTTTTTTCTCGTAGTTTTGCTGCATTTCGTGGTACTGATCTCTCAGATCGTTGGCGAACTCTATTAGATCGTTCTCGTTCTGCATTGACGGTGCTTGCGGTGCTCGCGGTGCTTGCGGTGCTTGCGGTGGCACTCTGCGCTTTGCATTGTTGTATATAGGTTTTGTCTCTCATTTCTTGACGATATGTCTCAGACACCACAGGAAGACGTGCAGCGGGAGCTTCACCGGGAGATGCTGCGTCAGCTGCAGTTGCGGCAGCAGAGCGAAACGCAACAGGCGCAGCAGTTGCAACAGGCGCAGCAGTTCGCGCAGGATCCAGAGCGACAGCACAACAAAGCGCTTGCGATGCAGTTCATGCAGCAGATGATGTCGTCGGACGCGCAGCAGTCCTGGGACAAGTACCAAGCATGGATACAGGAGCAGGCGCGGTTAGCGCGGACGGCAAGATTAAAGCGCGGAGCTGCGGCAGAGAAGGAGGAGGCGGTGGGGAGTCATCATTTGAGTACACGTAGATTTGTATCTGTAAAGCGAAAAAAGATTTAGATAAACGTTTCATTCTTAATTCTCATAGATTTACGGAAATCCTGCACCTGCACTGTAGTGCGCTTTGCGTGAATGGCCATGAGCTGTGCGTCTTCAAACGTCTTCACGATGTAATCCTCCGCGGCGCTTCGAAGCGCACCAATAGCTCCAGGCTGAACTCGAACGTCCTGCGCAAAATCCTGCATAATTTCCCTGACTAGCCTATCGAACGGCGCCGTGGGAATGCAGGCGGCCGTGCTTTTCTGCTGTTGCCTTATTTCACGAAAGGCGACGGTGCCGGGACGAAACCTATGAGGTTTCTTCACTCCAGATACACCGCCGCTCTGACCAACCTTGCCGGCAAACCCGACGGACCCGACGGACCCGACGGACCCGACGGACCCGACGGGTGTTGCTTTCTTTCCGAGAAACGCTCTGTGCTCTTCCATGTTGAACTTCTTGGCGATGGGTTTGACTTTTACCATTCTGATTAGTATGGAAAGGTGGCCTTTATAGTCACAAATTACTGCGCAGTGGTGTGCAGGAGGGTGCCATTTGAAAAAAAACACCCCTTGGATCATCATGCATGAGGGTTTTCGTCTGGTTGGCCTACTTCCCCTCCGACAGGAGCGATGCCATAAAACTGCACGACGTCGAGTCGTTTGTTGAGATCGAGGACGTGTCGCCGAGTATAACCGTACGCGAATTTTTCGTGCGCTGCGGCGTCGATACCACCACGACCAAATTTGCGTGGTGGTACCCGGAACACAGTGCACAGCAGAGTGCACAGCAGAGTGCACAGCAGAGTGCACAGCAGAGTGCACAGCAGAGTAGTGTTGTGTTCGCTAATCTCAACGATTGTCTTGGCACTTTGGGAGACGAACTGGTTCGTTGCGTGCTCGTAAGGTGCCGTATCCCGCGCCGCGTTCCGTGACGTGTCCCGTGACAAGTCCCTTGGCGCAATGTCGACCGTATATCTCTGTCTTGATAACAAAACGCTGAGCCAAGGCGTTTTGACCTCAAAAGGTACCATCGTGGCGTCCAACGGAAAAGAGTACTCTTCCGTGTCCAAATGGCGCGCCGACGCGATGGCGAGTTTGGCAAAAAAAAATAGAATATATACAGAAAGACAATATGTTCACCGTAGCGCACGATGAACCACGCTACGTTTCAAATCATCAGCACTACCCCCGAGGGGATGGAGTGTGGAACCGGATGGTTCTGCTCCGAGGCCAACGAGATCGCCAAGCAAAAGGGATACTTGCAGTATGAGGACGCTCTCTACGCTCTGACGAACGCGCACGTCGTCGCCAACAGCATGTCGCTGTTCAGCCGACACCAGTGCATGCGCCGCACCGATTTGCCTATTTCGGTCGTCGGTGTCGCCGAGGGAGTCGATCTCGCGTGCGTCAAGATCTCCGGAGACGCCAAAAAGTACTTGGAGTCGAAATTGCTCGAAAAAACGGGAATTTCCCAAATACCCACCATAAGTTTAGTGGACAGCGACGCGGCGATGCCTGCCAACTACAACCCGCTCGACGCCTCGCACGCCGTCGTGGCCGTCGGGTTCCCTCTGGGAAGCGAGTTCCAGACGGCCACAAAAGGTGTTGTCGAGGCGTGGAAACGCGTGCCGGGACAGGGAGAGGCCTCTCTGTACCTGGCGACGACGGCTACGATTCAACCTGGTAATTCAGGCGGACCTCTGCTTTTCCAGAACAAAGCTATTGGCATCAATTCCATGAAGGCCACGGGTGCGACCACGGACAATTTGAACATGGCGATTCCGAGTCGCCGCATCGCCAGTTACCTTCCGCATCTTGTGTCGGAGGAGCAGCATCAGTTGTCCCAGGCGCTCGTGCAACTCGCCAATCATCTTGGCGCGCAGGGTTTGGAGGCCAAACTCATTGAGGCCGTGGAGAAACAGCACGCCGTCGTCGGTCGCGGTGCCGATATGGAACTGGCCTACAACGCGGCCATGCAGTGCGAATCGCACAATTGTTCTGGGGGAGATATTGAGCACCCGACGTTCAAGAGTTTTATGCGCGCTTACGCGCACAAACCTGGATTTCACTCGTTGTTTTCCAAGGTGACGCATTTGATTCACACTGGCAATCATAAGAAACTGCACAAAATGGCATGCCGCACCGGATCCACAGGGTTTGAGGAGTACCTGTGCCAGAAA
>MDSZ01068848.1_pt1 | contig 18998 bp, 17 predicted proteins | sample 811201 | NCBI WGS metagenome assembly MDSZ01 (sample SAMN05326647, study PRJNA326480) | marine metagenome | isolation source: seawater | place: Indian Ocean: North | collected 2010
AAAGAAGAAGAAGAAGAAGAAGAAGAAGAAGAAGAAGAAGAACGAGAACACGTAAAAGTAAAAAGAGACGCGCGTCTCCCGGTGCTCCGTCTCCGCGCAAAGAAATGGTGCGCAAAAGAGCGTGACTTTTATTTGTGAAAAAAGAGACGACAGAGGAGTTTTTTTGACATTCGTCTTTTTTAAAAAAATCCAAAAAAAAAGAAAGAATAAAAGAATTCCCCACACAACAAAAAAAGAAGAGACGATATGCTTCGCGAAAGCGCGGGCTTACCGCGCTCGCGAAGCGGGCACAAGAGTTTGCACCACGCACCCATGTCTTCTTCTGCTTCGAATGATAACGGTTTCCACGCGACGTTACCGTTACATTCGACGTCTGGTGATAAATATCAAAAGGAAATGAGAAAGAAAAATGCGCGAGAGAAAAACAGCAGCTCGGGTTGGAAAGCGATTTTGATGGTATTTGTTTTAGTGCACGTGTGTTCGAGCGCGTATTATTACAATCGGATGAAAGCGGAAAGAGAGGAGCATGACGTTAGTTTAGCAGACTCTGGCAGTGATTCCGCTCAAAACACGCAAACGCCGTCTCATTACGATTTACTCTCCGAAAACGATGACGAAGAAGACGAAAAGGATAGGAGTCTATTGACCACAAAGTTACGGTTGGAGCTCGATGAAGCGAAGAGGACGATATTGACGATGAAAGAGGAGAGCCAGGTAATGCAAATGCAGCTGAAGGATTTTCATGCGAAAGGATCGAATAGCAATAATAACAAAAAGAATGCGTTGCAACAATCGGGAAACGTCGAGGCGCATCATAGCAGTAGTAGTAATAGTAATGGAGGAATAGGAGTGGGTTTGTTAGTGTGGAATTACGAAACAACTGGGCAACCAATTGAAATCAAATCGACGCCATCGGCGAACAGAGACGTCGCATTGGACTCGAGGCCATTCTTTTCCATCGTCATGGCGGCGTATAATCAGGGTGCGTACATCGACGAGACGGTGAAATCAGTTGCCGCGCAGTCATACGAACGGTGGGAATTGATCATCGTCAACGATGGTAGTTCCGATGATTCGTGGGCAAAGGCCTCAAATTTGATGGATAAATATGGGAAGAGAAGAATTCGGCTGATTAATAAACGAAATGGAGGTTTAGCGGATGCCAGAAATGTCGGCATGCGATATGCCAGAGGAGATTGGTTGTGCATGTTGGATTCTGACGATTTGTTAGCGAGAGATTATTTGAGTCGAGCAGCGGAGTTGGTGGAGGAAGAGCACGGAGATGGAGGTGATATCGCAACGACTACTTCAGGAGGCCACACAGGGACTGGGGGCGTGGACATCATCCCGGGTTGCATGCGCAACTTTGACGCGGTATCGTCCGATTGGTGTTTTCCGGAAGGCTTCTCCATCGTCGGCGTTTCGCACTGGAACAAATTTCATGCCTCGGTTTTAATGAAAGCTGATTTGATGAGGAAGGTTGGCGGATACGATCCAGGTATTCCGTGGGGTTTAGAAGATTGGAACTTTTGGTTAAATGCGGCTAAGTTCAACCCAATCGTCAGGTTCGTCCCGGAAATTACGTTTTATTATCGCCATCACAAAGGCACGTCCATGCGTAAGAAGATGTTTGCGGCGTATTTAGAGCAAACGAAAGCGATGGTACGAACGAATCACGTCGAGTTGTACGAACCAGTACAACTACTGCACGATCACGAGACGATTGAGAACATGCACGATGATACCATGAAAGAATTGGAGAAGAAAATGCAACAGTTTCCCTTGCAACCGATGCCATACTTTTGGAGAGCGTTGCGAAGGACAAAGAAAATGGAATACGAAGAAGCCATCGATGATTTGAAAATTGCCTTGAATTTGACCACATCGGAAAAGCGGTACAAGTGGCAAATGTATTATCGATTGGCGCTTTTACACGAAGCGTTGGAGGAGTATCCAGAGGCAGTAAAAGCCATCAACGGCGCCTTTCGCGACGCGTATTTTAACGAGATTTTATTGGTCAAGCACAGATTGGAGCAAAAAGTCTTGGGCGATCCAAAAGTTGTTTCCGCGCATTTAGTAGAAGCAACGCCAACGTATTGGAAATCGGAGAAGGAAATGCACGACATTAACGAAGGGACGTTAGCTGGGAAACTTTTGAAGTCCGAGCAATCTCACGAACTCAGTTCACTGGTCGCCGAGCAAATGCAACGTATGAACGCGTTGTTGCAAATAGCCACTGCCAATCCGTGCGGCGACCCTTCCGAACCGTTACCGAATAAAGGTAAATTTAATTTAGCTAAAAATGGCAACTTCAACGCCCAAAAGGATTACTGGAACCCGTTTGGTTCAGGTTACAACTTAGTTCATACATTGTCCCGATCTGGTTCTGGCCCGCAACCGTGCGCGCACGTCGAAAACGACAACGACGACGCCTCCTCTGGCTTTACGCAACTCATCGAAATCAATCAAGTAAAACCCGAACCAATATTGGTAAAAATGTGGTCCAAATCCAAAGGTGTTTCCGGTACATCCAAAGATGCCGGATACTCCTTATACGTCGATATCTGGTACTCCGACGGGTCCAATGATTGGGGATTCAACGTTCCATTCAATCCTGGAACGCATGGTTGGGAGCGCGCCGCCGCGTTCATTACCAAAGACAGACCCATCAAATCTATTCAAATATACGGCATGTTGCGTGGTAAAGAAGGCGAAGCATGGTTTGACGATATTACCGTCTCGAGAGGGAAACACGCTGCGTGCGCCTGCCGCGAACGACAAATGTTTGAACCCACTGAAAACGGGGATTGCGAACAGTGCTTAGCTGGTATGAGATGTTTCCTCGGTGACGTATTCGATCTATCCGTGCAGTCGGTCGTTTTATAGTTTTATAGCAACGGTAGCATTATATGTAACTAAGGTACCACTGACTGGAACTGGCTCTGAACTAAAATTAGATATTGAGTGTTTAGTACCTACTTATGTAGGTGAAAGAGGTCTTCTTCACAAAAAATCCCCTAAACGATACATGTCCTCTACTCATACTCCACCTCAAAGCAAAAGACAACTCCTATTTATTTCCAGAAGAAACAGAGAGCTCGAGCAAGAAGCCGAACGTGCACGCAAGCTCTCTTTTATCGAAGTAGACTCAAAGTTAGTAAACGAAATCCAACGCATTTTGGAAATCGAAAAGAAAGTGGCGACGCGATTGTTAAAAGAAGCCAACGGATCGGCAGAGAAGTGTTTGGAGACATTTTTGGATGAAGAAAAGTGACGATACAATAATAAAGAGTATTAAGATGCCGAGGAATACTTCGAGAGTTGTGCATTACCGCGCAAAGTGTGATAAACGTTTTGTTTTTATTCGTTTCGTTATGTTTTTGGTGATGTTAGTAGAGCTGTGCAAAGGTGAAGATGCGACCAACAATATTATTCCTTCACTTTCAGACGAAAGGAATGATGACGATAACATTCCAATAAGACAAATTAAATTTGGAGAAACCGTTAAATTGGAAGAGTTAGGACCGGTTATTGTGCAATCGGATTGCACGTTGAGACGGATAGATAATTGGCACAAGTTAACTGAAGGCGAGCGAGAGGCAACGATGAGAAGGATTGGAGGGAGGAATAAGGTGAGGTTGAATAAGTGCCGAGAGCAACAAGTAGATGTAGCAGATGACGAACTTTAGAAATGTATTATATGTATTTCACGCGTGCGATAAAATCAACGTCTGTTCTTGTTTGGGGTGATCATCGGTCGATTCGAGGAGTGCCTTGCTTTATTCCCAACGCGAACGCCATAGTTTTCGTCGAGTTCGGTTTCGTAGTATTGTTCTGGTACCGATTTCTTCATATCGTCGTTCGTTCCGGATGATGTTGAATCCAAATGCACTTTAGAATCTTCCACTCGCAAAGCGTTCAAGTACTCGTCCGAGAAGAGCGAGCGCCAAAACGTATCCGCGTTGCTTTTGCCGCCTGCGTATCCTGCGCCGCGTCTGCAAAATTTCAATAAGCAGATTTCCAAAACGTTATCAACAATAACCCATGTGGATAAGTCGACTTTAATGTCTTTGTACAACTTTTTATCGTCGATGATGACCTCGTCTTTATAATGAACGCACAACCTCGATCGAGAAAGGTCCACTTGAACGTCTTCACTTTTCGCCGATTCGTGTGCGCTCATCCCACCAGAGAAACCATCCAACCGCACAAAAATTTCCACGTACGTTTGATTTTGTTTCCATTTAATCTTTTCCGTTTCCAAACCTAAATATTTCTCCACCTTAATGTCGTGCCAATACAAGTCGTTCTTGGCCATTTCTCTCGCTTTCAATAATCTCGTCTCTTCCGCCTGTCGCATGTTCCTCATGTCTTCCGCATCAAATTTCGGCGGTTCCGGTTTCGGGTTCGCGCGACCGTACATGTCCTCCACGCTGACAATTTTACGCTCAATGCGATCGACCTCGTCTGTGTAATTGACGAGAGAGAGAGACAGAGAGAGAGAGACAGAGAGAGAGAGAGAGTCAGAGAGTCAGAGAGATGAGAAAGAAAGAAAATGGCACGACGAAGTTTGCGAAATGTGTTCAAAAATTGAAAGAGACTTCTGACGCACCATCTTTCAAAACGGCTTGCTTGCCGTGACTTCGCATCCACCTCGCGAATTTCGGTTCCGTCCCTTCCGTCGCGTCCGCGAAATCGTTCTTCCGACAAAACGCCTTATGAAACGGCCAATACGTTTTCTGACACTTCACCGAACAAAAAAACGCCGCGTGACACCGACTGCATTTCATCAAGTGATCTCGTCCTCCGCAGTTCTCGCACGCGTTTTGTGCGGACTCTAGAAACTGATCTCGCTCTTGAAAGTGACACGGCGCCACCTCGTTCCCTCCACTCATCGTCGTCCTTCGTCCTTCGTCTCGTGGTGGTCGTGGTGGTGGTGGTGGTGGTGGTGGTTATGTCCTCGTCGTCGCCGTATAAACGAACGCGCCGCGCGATGATGATGTTCTTTACGAAACAGATGTGTTTATGTATCTCGTCGTCGCGTTTTTTTTTCTTTGGCAAAAGTCAAGCCGTTACGCCCTTCAAAAGACGTTTTTTTTTGACAACAACACGAATAAAAAAACACACAAAAAACACACAAACAAAAGCGTTATTATTACGTTTTTTTTTTCTCTCTCCTCTCATCTCTGGTGTCTGAATTATTGTTGTTTTTTCGTCATAGTCGATTTCTTCTTTTCGTTTTTGTTTCGTCTTTTCGTTGTTTCGGAAAAAAAAATTTAGAGGAAGAAAAAAATCAAAACGTGTTGTTGATGTCACACTTTTGTGTGGGACCTTACAACAAACACGAATTGAAGAATATGATGTCTTCGTGTGCTCCTCGAACCGTGTCGTCGTCGTCGTCGTCGTCTGTCGTTCTCCTCTTTCGCCATCGAAAACCTTCTTCTTCTTCTTCTTCTTCTTTGCGCTTTTTTTGCTCGGATGGTGGTGGTGGTGGTGGTGGTATCGAGAGGCAAAAGGGGACGCGCAATCGTACTCTTTTGACGCGACGAAGGCCAACGGAATTTGTCAGGTGCAACACCACCGTTGGAAATACAAATGCGACGACGACGACGACGACGACTTTGAGGAATCGACATCATCATCATCATCATCGCCACGATGGGAAAACGAACGTGGTGGTGGGTCGACGGCGTGGAGGCAAGGAAAGTTTTGTCGCCACGCGCGCGCGCGTCGTCGATTCGGAGAACGTGGACGGCGACGAGCGGTTAAAGACGCCCGCGTTGCCGTTAGTCGAAGTCATCGAAAAATCCAACGACGGAACGCGAATTTTACAGTGCATGTTGCGAGCTCGAGTGACAGAGAAAAGCGGGAATATTCGATGCGTGGTGTTACCTTTAGACGTTCCGATCGATGTTTTGCGAGGCGAAGCGAACAGCGAAGACGAAGACTTATCGGACATCGACGATAAAGAACTGAACGAGATTTTACCGGACATGCAGTTGGCGTTGGCGAAGAAAGGCTTGTTGTTGCAGCGGTCGGCGTTGTGTTTTACGGTGAGAGGACCGGTTCGCGCGGATTACGACGATTGCTTAGAGTTGGATCAAGGACGAGACGAGGCACCGCAAGAAGCGACGGAGTTGGTGACTTTTGATAGCGACGCGACGGGATTTCGGTATTTAGTGTACGCGCCTTTAAATCCGGTATTGATTGTTACGAAAGAAGTCGGGGGTGACAGTTCGAGACACGAGGCGGTGACGGAAGAGCCAGACGAAATCGTCGAGGCGGCGATCGAAAGAGTGTACGAAGAATTAGCGGCGGGACCCGACGACGAGTTATTTTTGGAAATGGAGAGGAGTATGAACGATAGTAATAAGAAGGGCAATACTACTACTAATAGCGGTCGCGGAGGAGGTAAGAAGAAAAAGAAGTGATAAATGCGTGTTGTAAATATGTATTTTATGTGTGTTTGTGAGATGACTTGTACTCTTTTCTTTCGTTTTTTCTTTCTATCTCTCTCTCTCTCTCAGATTTCTCCGCCGTCAACCACGTCTTCGTCTTGTTCGTCCTCTTCTTGGTCTTCCTCTTCGTCTTCCTCTTCTTCGTCTTCCTCTTCTTCGTCTTCCTCTTCCTCCTCCTCGTCGTCCATACTATCTTCGTCGTCAACATTATCGTTGATGACGGTCTCCACCGGCATCGGCAATATAGTATTCATCCACTCTCTCACTCCAACGTGCCGCGCTTTAATTTCTTCGATTCGATCGTAATACTCGTCTCTAACGTACTCGCTCGGTTGCAAGCATGCCTGCATGCAACTGTGCCAGTGCCATGGTAGATTTTTTTCGACGATAAATTTCAAAATGTCTAAATATCCCATCTCCGCCGCTTGTTCCGCGACTCTTTCGTCGAACAGAACGCCTCCGTGGTTGTAGAGAATTTCAACGATATCCAGATGTCCACCTTCTGCGGCAAAAATAGCAGGATTCGCAGATTGAATCGGCGCTCTGTGTTTTAACAGAAACAAAACGATATCTTTATGCCCACCCAAAGAGGCGCGTTCCAAACATCTGTTGTTCCATGGCGCGAAATGGTTTCGACAATATCTCAATATCTTCAACGAACCGATTCCGCACGCCTCCGCGCACGCTCTTTCGCTCAGGGCGCACCTGCCTCGTTCGACTAAATATTTCAAGCACTTGAAGTGACCTCCTTTTGCCGCCACGATCGTCCCGAACGCGTTTTGTCTATCCTTTATACCCCACGACTCTCGAAATTCTTCCTCTAAGAGATACTTCACGCATTCGAATCGTCCTCGGCCGGCGAAAAATGACACCAATCGATGCGTTTTTTGTAACTCGTTCTTCTCCAAGGCGTACACCAGCATGTCTTTCGTCTCGATATCTCTCGCTTTCAAATCGGTGCTAAACCTCCAGTCCGTCCTATTCGTCGCGGACCATCGTCGACTCTCGTTCACCACGCGTCTCGTCTCCTTCGACGCTCTCGCAAACATCCCCACGCTCGTCGAGTCGAGCTTCGACAAGACCAACTTTTCCACGATATCCCTACTGTTGTATCTGCAAAGAAACTCCAATAGCGGCGACTCTTCTTCTTCTTCTTCCTCCTCCTCTTCGTCGTCGTCGTCGCGTGGGTGTCGTCGTCGCGCGCGCTCGCTTTTGTTGCGTTTCCTTTTCTTCGTCGCGTTCTCCTCCTCCTCCTCCTTTTTCTCCTCGTCCAACGCGTCCAACAGGACGAACGGAAAGCCATGGATGGACATGATGAGTAGATGCGTTTTCCGCGCAAAAAAAAAGCAGCGCGTGTATTTTTTTCCCTCCTCCTCCAATTTTTTGTCTTCTTCCAATTCTTCTTCTTCTCTCTCGACAAAAAAAGTTTGACGCGACAGAAGAAGAAGAAGAAGATGACGACGACGAAGCAGAAGCAGAAGGCACCGAGTATGGCGACGACGACGACGACGACGGCGAAAGCGGCGAAGAGCCTCTTGTTCGACGCGAACCCGGACCTGGAGGGGGAGTTCTTCGCCGCCGTGCGTAAACACGGTGAAGGGAATTGGAAAACGATGGCTGGCGATGCGCGCTATTCCTGGCATCGGCTTCATAGGCGTCTTCAACAACACCAAAGTCGTTCAAAAACGACGACGACGACGAAGCGAGGGACGGGGGTAAAAGGAGGAGGGAAGGGAAAGATGACGAAGACGACTCCAGGCGGGGTGCGACGAGAACGAAGCGACGTGGAAACCGCGCTCGAAAGCCACTGGCACCGACTGCTCGTCAAAGAGAACGAAGACGGGGACAAGAAGATCAAGGAAGAGGTGGTTAAGAAAAACAACCTCTTCAGAGCGCCGAGATGTCGACAGAGCAGTACTACCAAAGGAAAACGACGAGAAAAAGATACCCAACAACAACAACAACAACAACAACAACAACAACAACAACAACAACATCGGTTGAAACCGTACACGAAAACGCTGACGCGAACGATGGACCAGTTCATATTGGAGTGCCTGAACGTTGATTCAAAAGAAGACGCGGCGAACGAGAAAGACGGGAAAACGATCGATCAAGTGGCGAATTATTGCATCGAGAAGTTTCGAGAGGAAGACGAAGACGGGGCGATCGGGAAGTATCGGTTCGGCGGGTTGTTCGAGGTGTGCAAAGGCGCACGAGAGCAAAGAGTGCCGCAAAGGCTGGCGGAACTCGGGAAGGAGGGGAAAGTGAGGAGAGATCGAGTGACAGTTCCCGGAGATAAGAGCGGGAAGTTGCACGTGAAATACGTGGCGTTGGTCGATGTAAACGGGAAAGCGATTCAAAATACGAATAGGAATAAACGCGCGAGGGATGATACCGAGGACGAGACCGAGAACGAAGAGGACGAGACCGTATTGGAAGAGTCATCTGAAGAAGAGGAAGAGGAGGATGAAGACGACAACTCCCAAGAAGATAGCGATAACAAGAAGCAAAGCACGAACAACAACAAAAACGGGGATGCGTCCACGAAGAAACGGCGGCCAAAATGTCGCGCGAAGGTTAGGGGCAAGTCAAAACAAATGTCCAAAGCTGCGCAACGCACGAAAATCGAAGAAGAGTTGGAGAAGTTGCCGCCGGTTTTTTACTACGACGGTCGGTATTTATCGGCAGAGCAAGCCGCAAACGAGGCTCGAGAGGCTTTCGAAGAAGCCGAATTAGCCGCGAACGAAGCCGAACTGGCAGAAAAAGAAGCTGCGGATGCCGAAGCGGAAGCGAGACAAGCGGCGGCATTGGTCGAAAGCTTATGCGGCGAAGCAGAGAGGTTGAAAAACACAAGAGACGATGGTGATAAAAATATTCCAGCAGTCGCGAACGAACCCAAGCGACTCATCCAGGCGTAAGAGTGGTGCTACCATTTGCGATAAAAATATAGTGCACTATTAGATAGATAGATAGATTTAGAAAACGCGTACTACTTTACTCTCCATCGCCGTCTTCTTTGTCCTTCGCCTCGATCAACCCCAACTTCTCCAAATGTTTCCGTCCTTTCTCTTCTACTCTAAAAGAATACGTCACTTTCGTTGTTTTCCCACTCGCGTCGAGCGGCCGTTCTGCTCTGATGAAACCGTCGAACCTTTTGTTCTTCTTATTTCGTTTCGTCTCTTCGAACTGTTTTCGACTCTTTATCGATTGCAGCAAGATTTTCATGTGTCGTCGACTGTTGATTTGTACGTGGTTTTCTTTCGCTAACTGATATAACGCGTGCGAATCGATCGGTTGATGGTCGAAAATCAAGTGGAGAAGTTTCGCCACCGGGCCAGAGGATTTATCGTATCGCGTCCGCTCTTCTCCCCGCGGGTGTCGATGTTGCTGATGGTCAAAGTCTTCCTCGGTGAACGAAGACGTTGAAATCATCGTCATCATCCGTTGTGCGGCATCGAACGACGACAAAAGCGCGCCGTGCTGAAAAGAAGGAGGAGAAGAAGACGTCGACGCGAGCGCGTTCGTGCGCGAGCGATGCACGCGCGAGACGTTTGACGCCAACTTTCGCAACATGCTAAGCGTAAAAAATAATGAGGTTTTGTGTAGAGAATCGTAGGACGACAAGAAAGAAACCTAAAACGAAAAAGGGAGAAACAACGCGCAAACGCAGACGACGACAAGCGTTTCGCGATGGGTGGGGTGGCGGTCTTCGGACTATACTCACGTGTGCATTCTAGCCTAGCGTGTTTCTATAACAATGCTTCATCATCGAACAACTTCTCGATCGTTCTCTCCTTTCGTCTTCGCATCCGCGTTCGTGTGCGTGTGATTCTTGTTATTATTCTTAATATTATTATTATTCCTGACGATTTTCGCCGCGTTTTTCGATTTACTCGCCTTTGATTTCATCTCGCGTTCCGCGTAATCGTGCGCGAAGAGGAACATTTCCTTTTCCACCTGTTTGAAGCCACCCTCTAACGCTTCTTGCTTCACGAAGACTATGAAATCTAAATGCGAACCGCTCTCCGTTTTCGGCCACTTGTCTTTGTTTGTTCGGAAGATGGCCCGAACGCGTCGTTTGCACAAGTTTCTATCCACGGCGCGTTTTAATTGTTTCTTTGGGACGACTATACCGATTCGGTGACATCCAGTCGCACCGGGTACGCCATCATTTGGAGCCGCTTTAACGCGTATGCACGAATAGTTCAACGTTCTCCCCGTTTTCTTCACGCGGTCGAAATCTTTATCTGATTTTAAACGCTCGCGGCTGCGAAATACGTTCCCTTCGATCGATTCTAAGGCCCCTTTTGATGCTCGACGTGGTTCTCGTCGCGTAGAGCTCCCTTCTTCAACCTCTGTTTCGCTCGTAGTACTAAAACTCCGACTCGCGCGTTTCGTGGGGTTCCAATGTTTCGTCTTGTTATACCCGCCCTTTTCATCGTCGTCGTCTGAATCCTCTTCCTCTTCCTCTTCCTCTTTTTCCTTTTTCGCTGACAACGCGTGGTCGTCGTCGTGCCCGTTCTCTGCCAGAGCACGCGTCGCGAACGTCGTTCCGTTGGTCACACTTCTCCCGAGACGCGACGACGGTGCGTAAATGTCGTCGTAACAACATTCATCTCGCCATCTCTTCGTGCTGTTCGCTCTCTCTTCGAACCTCGTCGAAATACTCTTTCCCGTCCCACCGTGTCGTCTCTTCGGCGACCGGTGGTGAAAATGGTGCTGATGACCCCCTTCGAGGGTCCAAAAACCGCGTCTCGACATCATCATCGTCATCATCGAATTGGAATTGGTCCTCCAACAAAACCTGTTGTGGTTTAACTGTCCTCCAAAACCGCCTCCACCCGCCATCGTGGTCGTCGTCGTCGTCGTCGTTCTCTGAAACCACCTCGCGGGCGGAGGCACGCTTTTGAGCATGACGACGATACTTAATGATCACGCGATCACGGTGCACGCGACCGCACTGGACGATCGATCGATCGATCGAGGCGACTCTTCTCCTCTCTCTCTCTCTCTCTCTCTCTCTCTCTCTTTACACAATAATTTGTGGGGAGAATCCAATCACCCAAAAAAAGTACGACGTAATTCGCGTATTTCGTAATAAAGTTGATCATGACGAGCGGACGTTTATTAGAAAAGTGAAATGAGAAACAATTATGGTGTGTAATTTGAAGAAGTGAAAAGCGAAAAGTTTCCCCTCGACCTCCTCCTTGGCCCAAAAAAAGTCGACTGTTCATTCATCGTCATCCTTTTGACGCCAACGAAACGAAACGACACCACATCCATCCATCCATCCATCCATCTATCCATCCATTCGCGGATGGAACACTCGTCTCTCTCCGGCGGCGATTTGCGTGGATATCGTCGCGGGTGCGCGTGATGGTGAGTCTTTTTTGCTGCGCGCGGTACCACCAGAAATAAACCAAAAGGCGGACGATTTGAAAAGTCGAGAGAAAATGTCGTCTTCCTCTTCTTTTGGTGATGATGGTGATGACGACGACGACGAGAAGAAAACGACGACGAAGAAAACGACGTCGCGGCTACCACCCCCTTCCCCTCCCGTCGCGGCGATGCCCGCAGACGATGACGGCACGTCGACGTCGCCGGTTCAGATGCTTTCGGTGAAAGAACGAATTCGCATGATGCAAGAAGCTACGGAAAAGAAGAAACCGTCTTCGATCGGCGGCGGAGGACGAGACACTTCTAAACCATCGACATTGAAATCGAAAGTAGGTGCGATGGAAACGACACCGAGACAGCTGACGCCGAGCTTCGAAGGCGCGAATTCTGAGGATGCGAAGAAGAAGAGGATGACGACCAAGTTCGTCGCGCCGTTGCCGACGTACACGCCGTATCGCGAAGAAACGCGGGAAGAGAATGAAGAGAAGAAGGGAGAGTTTCACGCGACATCAACTTTGACTCGGCAACCATCCGCGCCAGTGCGCGCGGAGACGCAAAATCTTCTCCTCCATGATCCGATATCGTCTCAAAAGTCTCCCCGGTCGCCTGCATTCAAGGAACGAACGTGGATGTTTGAACAACCGGTGTCTGTTTCGCAACAGCAAACGCTAATGTTGAAAAATTTACGCTTGAAAATACAATCGAACATCGATAATTCAGAGGAGATTACGCTTCGGAAAAAGAAAATGAATGACGCGGTCGTGAATTTGCGGAAAGTTAAATCCAAGTTAGAACAGAAACACGCGCACGAGAGCGGTACAATGACGGCGACGACGACTCGGTTTCGAAAGAGGATCATTTCAAAACTTGTCGAGACGGAATTTGAAATCGAAACGAAAACGATGTTGTTCAACGGGTGGAAAATGCAGACTGAGAAAGAAAAAGAAAAGAGAAAAGTTGTGAATGCAAAGCTCGACGCGATACGTGTCGTCGCTTTAAGGCGAAAGTTTGATCACTGGCGCGACGTTTACGCGTCTTTACAACCGAGAAGAGAGGCTTTAGAAGTGTTGGAATCAAATGCAAAGCAACGAAACGTGCGTGACATGTTTAATCGTTGGCGTAAATTCGCGAAACTTTCGCACAGAGCGATGCACGCCGCGGCGATGAAAACGATAGATGCGGAAAAGAAAACGTTATGTATCGCGTTCGCGCGTTGGGAGTTGGCGCTGGCGAAAAGCGCGAAGAGTAAAGCCGAGAATAAGCTCGTCCAAGCGTTTGTTTTGAAAAAAACATTCATCGCGTGGCGAATTGCGAGAGACGAGTCCGCGCATAAGGTCGAAGTAGCAAGACGTAAATTACGCGGCGATGACGATAGTGAAGTCGTTGCATTCGTGGATGCTTGGAGAGTAAAAACTGAAAGCGAACGAATGTCTTTGTATTTTCGCAGCGAAGGGTCGGCCGCGAGGAGAAAAATGGAGCGATGGAAAGGTAGATATAACGCGGCGAAAAATTACGTGACGACTTTATTGCCGTTGGCTACGTTAAATGCGCCGTGGGATGCGTTCAATTTGGTAACTCCTACCAATGCGGACGAAGAGGACGATACGAGGACGTCGAATGATGTTAAAAAACACGTCGAGGAATCCAAGGTTGACGCGTTACTTCGAGAAGCGAAAGAGGCAATTCAAAGAGCCGACGAACTGAGGGAGGAGTGCGAGTTCGCTCGAAACGTTGCCGAAGACGCGGAAAACGCGTCTGATTTTCTTCTCGTGATGTTTCAACAAGGTAAAGACGTCAGTCAGACGCACTTATCGAACGCTTTATTACACGCAGAGAAGATGTACGGAAAGTTTACGCTCTTATCGGCCGAGTGTGAGAAGGCTTCCGCAGAAGCGGTAAAGAGGGTGAGAATGGCGAAAGAGGCGGAGAGAATGGCGGAGAAATACGAGCAGATTCGTTTAAAAAGTAGTTACGAACTTGTCACGACCAAAGGAGAACTGTGTAAGGATCAACCCCAGAAGAAGACGTCTTCGCGGGAAATCGCGGTGGTTTTCTCCAACAGGAACGTCGCCAAACGCTTTTTAAAAAAATGGAAAAATGCCGTCGAGGTTCTGCAACGCGACAGACTCGAGTTGTTCTTCGCTCAATGGCGCGAACAAACGCGTAAAGGGCTTTTAATAAGAGCCGACCGCGAGATTCAAATCGAAAAAATCATCCTAAAAAGACAGGAAACAATGAAGGCGAAAGTTTTCTCGGTTTTATATTGGCACATGAAATGGAGAGAAGATCGAGTTAAAGTCCTCAGAAATTCCGTGAAACCCATCGCGAACGACTCCTTGTATTTCGCGTTGAAACGGTGGAAAAGTAAAGTACAGAACAAAAAACTGCTATTCCGCGTGTTTACCAACTGCGTGCGCGCGTGGGATGAGAAACGAGACGAACCGTACGATATGAAAAACATCCAAACGAAACGGGACGTTTTGCGCGTTTGGCTGAAAAACGCCAAGGAGTCGAAGAAATTGCGCGACGATTACGCTAAAGCCACGCAGTTTCATCAACTCTCGCTTAAACTGAACGCACTCCACGCTTGGAGTTTGAAAACGCGTCATTCTAAACAACGCGAACGAGAAAGCTTTCGCGAACGGCAAATCAACGAACAAATAGCCGACACCTTCCATCGAGTGTCGCTGAAACAGAAAGCGCTGCGAGCGTGGCGAGTGAGAGTCTTCAACTCGTGGAGAGAACGGTTAGCGACAGAGATGGGCTATCGGAACGTAGCGAGGCGGGTTTTAAGAGGGTGGCATAGAAGAGTAGTGTATTAGAATTTCGTAGCTTTTATGATATAATAATTGTGTACACCTACTACGTACGTAGGTGGTATTTCAGAGAGAGATTCGGACACGAATTCGCCACTCTTTCTCGATCGTGTTCTGCATTTTGTATAACTGAACACACCGAGAAAGTCGCATCAATCATGGGCGTGCAAGTGCCAGAATTGAAACAGTGCGTCGCTTTTGTTTTCTCGTCTCGCGTTTTGGTGTCTCGTCGCGAGTGTCTTCTTCTTCTTCTTCTTCTTCTTCAGAGCGATTGCGCGTTCTTTAGGGAAATGCGCAATTTTTGCGCCGTCGAACGACGCGACGTCTCCTCCCTCCCTTTCGAAAGACAAAACGAACTGACTCGTGCCCCCTTCTCTCTCGTCCACTCGCGCGGGACAGATACATGGACAAAAAACTGAAACTAAAACTCAACGGGAACCGAGGCGTCATCGGTATCCTTCGTGGGTTCGATCAGTTTTTAAATTTAGTCTTAGACGAGTGCGTGAACGACTCGACGGCAGAAAAAACGCCGCTAGGGATGGTGGTCGTGAGAGGAGCGAGCGTGTTGTCGATGGAAGCGTTAGAGCACATCGCACCGGTACAAAGGAAGAGCACTATGTAATACTACTCGTTTTCTATGTATATATCCTACTTTCTATTCCCCTATCTATAAATACATTTTTTATTTACCCCGCGGCTTTGCGCGCGCCGTCGGTTCCGCCTCCAGCGGGTTCTCCGGCCAATAATGGCGAGGGTAGCGGCCTTTCAACTCTTTTCGTACGTTTTCATATTCCCCTTCCCAGAAGGATTTCAAGTCGGTAGTAACTTGTACCGGCCGACTCGCCGGGGAGAGTAAGTGCAATTCGACTTTTTTACCGGCAACGGTAGGCGTATCGGATAACCCAAATAACTCTTGTAATCGACACTCGATCACTGGTGCGTTGTTGTCGCCGACGTTCTCGTAGTTTATTTTCTTCTGCGTCCCCGAGGGAAGACGAATTGATTCTGGACAAGTTTTCCCGAGAAACTGTTTGTCCTGGTGAGAAAGCATCGCAGTTTCCAGAATCTGTCTCAAGTTTGTTTTTCTCAGGATGTCTTGTTTCGACGCGCATCCGACGACCCATTGCGGAAGCCATTCACAGACGTTTTTGGTTAACTCCTTATCGCTCAAGTCTGGAAACGAGCTCGGGTTGCAACTGTGTGCAAACACGCATCGTTTCAACCAAGAATTAAGATTTTTATCGCCGTTTACGTTGAAGAACGCGAACACGCCAACTTTTTTCGCTCTTTCGACGATAGCCTCCAACATTTCGCTTTCCGTCGCCTCGATTACTTTTTCATCCAAAACGACGTCGCCGATTCTCGTTACCTCTCTCGAAACGACTTTATTGGAGTTTTCAGCCCAGGTGATTTCGCGTTGCTTTGATACGTTCAAACAAAATTTCAAGTTTTCGTCCATCGTAGCGGCAGCCGTGAGAATACTTTTCGTCAACGGCGATGCGAGTTTGATGATGTCGTTCTTACCGCCGTTCCTATCGTTTCCACCAAACATTTCGCAAATAACTAACGCTTCGGCTTTTGCAATAGGATCGTCCCTGTTATCGACAGAAATAGAAGCTACGCCACCGCCGCTCAGTTTGAACGTGTTTGCGCCTTTACCTCTAGATTTAATAGCGATTCGATCTGGGAAGGCAGCCGCCAGCAAAACGGATGCTTCGAACTGTTTTGCGCCACAAAAGATTTCCTCGTATACCGGCTCATTTGCGTTTGTTCCATCTGCATCAATATCAGTTGAAATCGAGCTTGTAATTCGAAGAATATCCGCAGTTGGTGCGTCGTTCGCAAGACTCCGAATGTTCCTCGCTAACTGTTGCGAAGATTTTCGCGCTTCGGAAACCGCAAACGGGTCGACATCAAAGTTCAAAAACGAGGATTTGCTGCTGCTGGATTTGTTGCTCTCGCCGTTGTACGATTTCGAAAGCGCGTCGATGATTGCCGATTTTGCACTCGTCTTCTTACCTTTCGGCGCCTTCTTCATTTTCTTCGAGCGTTTGCTCGAGCTCGGCAGTTTCGCGTCTACCGGAACGCGTATGACATCGATTCCTCGTTCGCCAACTTTCTTACCGAGTTTTTTACGGTATTCATCATCATTACCATTCGAAGAGCTACTACCAATGTCAGTTATTATGACATCTTGTCCTTGGATTGCTCTGGCATAACTTCTCGCATCCAGCGGTGCGTCTCTCCCTCTCAAAAGACTCTTATCGCTATCGACGCCAGCCGCGAGCTGACACGCTAAACGCGTACTCGCCGCACCTCTTTGACTCGCGAACAATAACATCGCACCTATGCGAGGATGACAAGGTAACGCGTTCATTGCTTTACCTTTCTCGGTAACAAAGTACGTGACGTTTGATGATTCCTGGTCTTCTTCGACGACTTCAATCGCGCGGAGTTTTTCGAGAAGTTCAAGCGCGTTCTTACCCGGTCCAGCCGGCGGTGGATCTAAAAAGGCCAATTTAGATGACGACGACGACGACGACGACGACGGGAAAATATCTCGGGTGGACAACTCGCCATCGAGCGCGTTGGCGATGGTCAGCATGCAACTCGTCAAATCGGCGGTTAAAATTTCCGGCGTCGTTTCTTTTTGGAAAGATGTCGCCATGGAATTTTCGTTCCACATTCGGTAACACACCCCTTCGGCTATGCGACCGGCTCGACCTCGTCTCTGGTCCGCGCTTGAAATCGAAACTCGTTCGGTCGTCAATCTCGTCATGCCTTTATTGTGGTCGTATTTCGGCGCTCTTCGAAAACCCGAGTCGACGACGATGGTGACACCGGGAACCGTGAGCGAACTCTCCGCTATCGGCGTTGATACTACGACTCTCCTTTTCGTGGTAAACTTTGAGGGCGACAAGGCGTAGTTCTGCTCCTCCGTTGGCAGAGCTCCGTACAGAGGCAAAACCTCAAAATGTGAATCCCCTAATCGATTTTTGAGTGATTTTACCACTCTCCGAATCTCCGCCGCGCCGGGGAGGAAGACTAAGATATTTCCACCGTTCGGATCGTCGTTGAGAGCTCTCTGAACGGTTTTCACGGCGGTATCTTCGACGCTGTCGTTGTTATACGCACCGCTCGTACTTCCACCTCCGACGTATATTGTTTCTACTGGGAACGATTTACCTTCCGATTTCACGATCGGAGCATCGTACCCGTTCTCATTTCCTAATAGCGTCCTTCTCATTAACTCGCGACATCTGGTGGCGACGTCCCCTAAAGTCGCCGACATCACGCATACCTTCAAATCCTGCATCCTACCAAACTCTCTCTTTGCTCTTAAAACTAAAGCTAAACTTAAATCCGCGTCTAAGTTTCTCTCGTGAAACTCGTCGAACACGACGCACGAGACGCCTCGTAAACTCGGATCTTTCGACAGTCTGTTGCGAAGCACGCCTTCGGTGACGACTTCGATCTTCGTCGCGCTCGACGCGACTCTCTCAAATCTCACCGCGTATCCAATCGTCTCCCCGACTCTCTCGCCTAAAATCGCCGCCATTCTCGCCGCCGCCGCTCTCGTTGCCACGCGTCTCGGCTCCACCACAACGACGACCCCGCCCTCTGGATGGTGACCACGACGATGGTGCTCTTTGGACCACTTTTTCCCTTTGTGTGAATACACCAACGCTAACGGAATCGTCGTCGTCTTTCCAGCGCCAGGTGGTGCTTGCACTATCACGTCATCGCCGTCGTCGCCGTCGCCGTCGCCGAATAAAACGTCCACGCACGTCCCGACGACGTCTTTGATCGGAAGTTCTGCGATTTGCCTCGCGACTCGGTCGTTCTCTACGACTCCTGCCATTCTTTCCACCACGCCGTCGTCGCCGTCATAAAGATTCGTCGTCGTCGTCGCGACCCTCCTCCTCCTCCTCCTCCCCCTCCCTGCGACGACTCCTCCTCCTCGTGGTGGTGGTGGTGGTGGTCCTTTCAACACCGTTCCTCCGCTCGCGCGCTGCTGCGAGAAGAAGGAAGGTCGTGCCATCATCATCATATCGTTTTTCCGATAGGACAAATAAAACCACACGAGCGTAGGACGAAAGGAGTGACGATTTTGAGAGAGTGAAATCCCCTAGTATTATTATTACGTAGTACTCATTAGTATTCAATGAAAGAGAGAGGAGACATTTTTTCCCACCCCTCTTTTCACTTTTATACATAGTATGGGATTTTCTCTCTCTCTCTCTCTCTCTCTCTCTTTTTCTCTCTCTCTCTCTCTCTCTCTCTCTCTTTTTCTCTCTCTCTCTCTCTCTTTCTCTCTCCTCTA
>MDSZ01088567.1_pt1 | contig 18990 bp, 19 predicted proteins | sample 811201 | NCBI WGS metagenome assembly MDSZ01 (sample SAMN05326647, study PRJNA326480) | marine metagenome | isolation source: seawater | place: Indian Ocean: North | collected 2010
CCTCAAGTTGTAAATGGTGGAGGTGGTGGGTACTGCCCCCACGTCCGCAATGTTTATTACGAAATTCGTTTATCGTCATAGTTGGAAAACCAACGTTAATAATATAAAACGTTTTAAATTAGATTCAATATTTTTTTCTTATGAAATTAACCATAGAACAAAAAAAAGAAATTTCGGAACAACAATCTCAAAAAAATGAGACAAAAAGAGTTACTTCTCCTGAATTGGAAAAAATTTTGTACGAAGCTTTGCCAGTTCTTGATCACGGATTCATTAGAGTGGTTGATTACATGGGTGATGACTCCTCAATCGTACAGTCAGCCAGGGTTTCTTACGGAAAGGGCACAAAAAAAGTTTCAACTGATGAAGGTTTAATAAAATATTTAATGAGACATTGGCATTCTACTCCATTTGAAATGTGTGAAATTAAGTATCATGTTAAGTTACCAATATTTATTGCACGTCAATGGATAAGACATCGAACAGCTAACGTAAACGAGTACTCTGCAAGATATTCAATTCTAGATAAAGAATTTTACATTCCCGAAAAAGAGCAATTATCTGCACAATCTACTTCTAACCGTCAGGGAAGAGGAGATTTAATTACAGGGAAACAAGCAGATGAGGTACTCAAAATCTTAAAAGATGATGCAACTAGGACTTATGATAATTATGAAAAGATGCTTAATGAAAGATACGATGGCAGCACAATAGATGAAAATAAAACTGGTTTAGCCAGAGAATTAGCAAGAATGAATTTAACACTCAACTCTTATACTCAGTGGTATTGGAAAACAGATCTTTTAAATTTACTCAATTTTTTATTTTTAAGAGCAGACAATCATGCACAATATGAAATAAGAGTTTATGCAGAAAAAATGCTTGAAACAGTAAAAAAATGGGTCCCAATTACACATTCTGCTTTTATAGACTATAGAGTTGGAGCAGTGCATGTCTCAGCAAAAGGTAAAAAAATAATTCAGAAAATGGCAAAGGGAGAAAAAATTAATTATGAAAATTCTGGACTATCTAAAAGAGAATGGAATGAATTAATGTCATCTTTCGATTTTAAGGATAAATTAATTTAGGTAAGTTTTAATTTTTTTTGCAACAGTTTCAAATTTCTTGGAAATTTCATGATCTGGTTCAGAGTCTGTTATAGGGCTTCCTTCATCACATGATTTTCTTAAATCTGGATGTAAAGGTAAGTGGCCTAAAAATTCTTTATTAAATTCTTTCGCAGTTTTTTCCACGCCTCCTTCTCCGAAAATTTTATACTTCGTTCCATCATTACCTTTAAAATAACTCATGTTATCAACTAATCCTAGAATTTGAACACCTAACTTATCGAACATTTGAATCCCTCTCTTAACATCTAATAGCGCTAAGTCCTGGGGAGTGGAAATTATAATTGCCGCATCAATTTTAATTTCTTGTGCAAAAGTTAATTGCGTGTCTCCAGTGCCTGGCGGCATATCAATAACAATTACATCCAGATTTTTCCAAAGTACATTTTGGGTTAATGTTTTAATTGCGCTTATTACCATTGGCCCTCTCCACATCATTGGTGTCTTTTCATCAACTAACAAACCCATAGAGATAAATTGAATTCCATTCTTTTCAACTGGTATTAAAAATTTGTTATCCTTACTCTCTGGCTTGTTGTAAACGCCCATTAATTTTGGTAATGATGGGCCGTAAATATCAGCATCTAAAATACCCACCTTGAGACCTAAATTTTTTAAAGCATAGGCAATATTTACTGAGAAGGTTGATTTTCCCACTCCACCTTTCGCGCTTGAAATTACAAGGGAAAATTTGACGCCTTTAATTGGGTTTTTGCTAAATCTCTTTTTTTCGGTCATTATAACGCTTTAACTTACCTTGTTTTTAATTAAAAAGTCACTATATAAAGTGTCATGAATAATAAAGGGTCAATTTTAAAAAATCAGTCACCATGGGGATCAGGTCCATCTCAAGGAAATGGCTCTGGATCTAGACGAGAACCCCCTAATATCGATGATGTGGTTAGCAATTTACAAAAATTAATTAAAAAATTCCTTCCTGGTGGTAAGACTGGTGGCAGCAAACCAATAATTCTTGGATTAGTAATTTTAGCGGTCATTTGGGTCCTCAGTGGTTTGTATAGAGTTCTACCAGATGAGCAAGGAGTAGTATTAAGATTTGGTAAATATATAAATACAACTCAACCCGGATTAAATTATCATTTCCCTTTTCCGATAGAAAGAGTTTTAAAACCAAAAGTAACGAAGGTTAACAGAATTGATGTTGGCTTTCGAGGCGCAAGTGATTCAGGTAGGTCTTCTGGAATAGGTGAAGTACCCGAAGAAAGTTTAATGTTAACTGGTGATGAAAATATAGTTGATATTAATTACTCAGTTTTCTGGGTTATAAAAGATGCAGGAAAATTTTTATTTAATATTCAAAGTCCTGTTGAAACCGTTAAAGCAACTTCGGAAACTGCAATGAGAGAAGTAATTGCAAAAAGTGAAATACAATCAATTTTAACCGAGGGAAGATCGAATATTGAAATTGAAGTTCAAGAAATTACTCAAAATATTTTAGATGAATATGGATCTGGTATTCAAATTACACAAGTTCAAACACAAAAAGCTGACCCGCCAAGTCAAGTTATTGATGCTTTCAGAGATGTTCAAGCTGCTAGAGCAGATAAAGAAAGATCAAAAAACGAAGCTGAAGCTTATGCAAATGATGTAATACCAAGAGCGCGGGGTGATGCAGAAAAAATTTTACAAGAAGCTGAGGCTTACAAAAAAGAAGTTGTTGCAACAGCTGAGGGTGAGGCTTCAAGATTTTTAGCAATTTATGATGAGTATAAAAATGCAAAGCAAGTAACTCAAGAGAGGATGTTTCTCGAGACAATGGAAAAAGTCTTAGCTGATATTGATAAAGTTATAATCGACAAAGAGTCAGGTTCAGGAGTTGTACCTTACTTGCCTTTACCAGAAATTAAAAAGAAAAGTGGAAGTTAATGAAAATATCTAAATTTTTTATACCATTAGTTGTTGTTTTAGGCATAACTGCCTTCCAATCAATTTTTATAGTTCAAGAAATTAACCAGGCTATTGTTTTACAATTCGGAGATCCAAAAAAAATTGTGAATAAATCTGGTTTAAATTTCAAATTACCATTTATTCAAAATGTAGCTTATCTAGATAAAAGAGTTTTAAATTTGGATAACCCACCTGAAGAAGTTATTGCTGCAGATCAGAAAAGATTGATAGTTGATGCAATAGCAAGGTTTAAAATAGTCGACCCATTAAAATTTTATATTTCTGTGGGCAATGAAAGGGTTGCTAGACAAAGACTTGCCACTATTATCAATTCAAGAATAAGAGGTGTTTTAGGTAAACAAGAGCTTGCTACCCTCTTATCAAAGGATAGAGCAAAACAAATGTCCATCATTCAAAATGATGTAAACACAGAAGCTAAAAATTTTGGAATAGAGATAGTTGATGTTCGAATTAAAAGAGCTGATTTACCTCAAGCAAACAGTGAGGCCATTTATGCTAGAATGCAGACAGAGAGACAGAGAGAGGCAAAAGAATTTAGAGCCCAGGGAGCTGAGATAGCAACACGAATAAAATCTACAGCTGACAAAGAGGTTACAGTAATTCTAGCTAATGCGAAGAAAAAATCAGAGATTATGAAGGGTGAGGGAGACGGTCAAAGAAATAAAATATTTGCTGATGCTTTTGGTAAAGACCCTCAATTTTTTAGCTTTTATAGAGCAATGCAATCTTATGAAAAATCCCTTATAGGCGGAGATACATCTTTAATACTTTCACCAGATAGTGATTTCTTTAAATTTTTTGGAAAATCTGGTCTAATTAAAAAAAACTAATCTAAAACATGAGTGATCTTATCACGGCTATAGGATTACTTTTTTTCATAGAAGGACTTCTACTTGCCATGTTTCCGTCAAGAATAAAAATTATTATGCAATCTATTGAAAAAATATCTGACTCAAAGCTTAGATTATCTGGTATTGTTTTTTTTGTTATCGGTTTTTTTATAGTTTGGTATATAAGAAATTAATGAAAGTTTTAAAATATACTTTAGTTTGTTTACTTGCAGTCCTTTTTATAGTTCCTGTGAAAGCTCAAAATGCGCCAAAATCTTTCGCTGATTTGGCTGAAAAGCTTATGCCTTCAGTAGTAAATATTTCTACTACTCAAACTGTCAGAACAAGCACTAACGCTTTCCCATTTCAATTTCCTCCAGGTTCTCCATTCGAAGATATGTTTAAAGAGTTTCAAAGACCGACAGAGCGAAAGGCATCATCGCTGGGCTCAGGATTTATAATTAATAAGAATGGAACAGTTGTTACAAATAACCATGTTATCGCTAATGCTGAAGATATAATAGTAAGAGTAGAAGATAAGGAGTTTAAGGCCGAGGTGGTTGGATCGGATCCATTTGCAGATATTGCGGTTCTTAAAATTAAATCTAACGAAACATTTCTGCCAGTAAAATTCGGTGACTCAGATAAGGCCAGAGTAGGTGACTGGGTGGTGGCTATTGGAAATCCATTTGGATTAGGTGGAACTGTTACATCAGGAATAATTTCTGCAAGAAATAGAGATATAAATTTAACTCGTTATGATGATTTTATTCAAACAGATGCATCAATTAATCAAGGTAATTCCGGTGGACCACTTTTTAATTTAGATGGAGATGTTGTTGGTATTAACACTGCTATAATTGCACCTGGCCAACAAGGTTCAATAGGTATTGGTTTTGCAATTCCAGCTAACGCAGCTTCGACAGTAATTGATCAACTTATAAAGTTTGGAGAAACAAGAAGAGGATGGTTAGGAGTAAGAATTCAAGAGGTCACAAAAGAAATTGCAGAAGTTGAAAAATTAAAAAAACCTGTTGGTGCTCTTGTTGCAAGTGTTGGAGAAAAGAGTCCCGCTGATAAAGCTGGTATCAAAGCAGGGGATATTATTCTAGAGTTTGATGGAAAAAAAATTGATACAATGAGAAAACTTCCTAAAGTTGTTGCTTCTACTGCAGTAGGAAAATCAGTTCAATTAAAAATTTGGAGAAATAAAAAAGAAATTACAAAAAGACTTACTTTAGGAAGGCTTGAGTCATCAGCAGAGTTTAAAGAAAAAAAAGCCTCTACTCCTAAAAAATCTAAAGAGTTTACAATTGACACTCTTAAAATTACTGTGCGAGACTTAAATTTAACAGATAAACAAAATAGAAAATTAAATAATAATTTAAAAGGCTCTGTTATTTTAGAAATTGGAAATAGAAGTCCTTTAGCAAGACAATTATCTGTGAATGATATAATTATCGAAGTTCAAAAAAAACCTGTAATATCGTCAGCGACCTTAGATAATATGATTAAAGATATTGTAGCGAAAAAAAATCAAACATTGTTATTAACAATAATCAATAGCTCGAACCAAAGACGATATCTTGGTGTTAAAATTAGATAATAATTCAAAAAAAATAATTCTCATCTCCGGCCCAACCGCATCAGGGAAAACTAAAATTGCTATAAAGCTTGCAAAAAAAATTAATGGAGAAATTGTTAACGCTGATAGCATGCAAGTTTATAAAGAAATTTCAATATTGTCATCTAAACCATCCAAATCAGATATGAAAGCTGTTAAACATCATTTATTTAGTTTTATTAGTGTAAAGAAAATCTTCTCCTCGGGTAAATGGTTAATCTTAGCAAAAAAAAAAATCGATCAAATACTGAAAAAAGGCAGTATTCCAATCGTCGTTGGAGGTACGGGTTTATACTTTAATTCGATAGAAAGAGGTCTTAGCAAAATACCAAAAATAAAAAAACCTTTAAGCAAAAAAATACGAAATTTACATAAAAAAATTGGTCAGGATAAATTCTATAAAAGATTAATAAATTTAGATCCACTCACAATAGGTAGATTTTTACCTACAGATACGCAAAGAACTATACGAGCTTTTGAAGTGTTTATGTCTACAAAAAAATCAATTTATATTTGGAGCCAAAATACGAAATCATTATTTAAAAATTACGATATTCGAAAAATTTACATAAATATTCCGCGGGAAACACTTATAAAAAATATTAATACTCGCACAAACTTTATCATTAACAAAAAATCAATAAGTGAAGTTAAAAATTTTTTAAAATTGAAACTTGATAAATCACTTCCAGCAAACAAGATTATAGGTATCAAAGAAATTCAAAGTTTTTTAAACAAGACTAAGAAAATTGAGGACGTTAAAGAGCTTATAAATATTAAAACAAGACAATATGCTAAGAGGCAAAAGACCTGGTCCAGAGGCTATATGAGTGAGTGGAACATGGTTTATAGTAAAGATTTATCTGCTCTTTTAAAAAAAATTTTAATTCTTACAAGCTAAAACTTGACCAAAGTAGATACTGCTGTAGATTGTAAATATGCCAAAATTATTTACAGGTGCTGAAATAGTATTCAAAGCTTTAGAAGACCAGAAAGTGGAGTATATTTTTGGTTATCCGGGCGGTGCAGTATTACCAATTTATGACGAATTAAAAAATCATAAATCAATTAAACACATTCTAGCACGTCATGAGCAAGGTGCAGGGCATGCCGCAGAGGGATATGCTAGATCAAGTGGAAAAACTGGAATTATTTTAGTGACATCAGGACCGGGAGCGACTAACGCTGTTACAGCATTAACAGATGCTTACATGGACTCCGTCCCTCTTGTTTGTATCTCAGGTCAAGTGCCAACTCACTTAATTGGTACAGATGCATTTCAGGAGTGTGATACAACTGGAATCACTAGACCATGCACTAAACATAATTGGCTTGTAAAAGATGTAAATAAACTTGCAGAAACTCTACACTTAGCCTTCGAGGTTGCTTCCACTGGTAGACCAGGTCCAGTGCTTGTTGATATACCAAAAGATATTCAATTTAAAAAAGGCATATATAAATTTATCAAAGGAAAATTGAAAAACAAACTTAATGGTAAGGCATTAATCAAACCCTCAAAAAAAGTATTAGATCAATTTATCGAAATGATAAAAAACTCTTCAAAACCAATTATATATACTGGAGGAGGTGTTATTAACTCAGGCCCTGAAGCAAGTGAACTTTTAAAGGAGTTTGTTAACATTACTGGATTTCCAATAACTTCAACTCTTCAAGGACTTGGAGCATATCCTGGCGATGATCCACAATTTTTAGGAATGTTAGGAATGCACGGTACTTTCGAAGCTAATAATGCAATGCATGATTGCGATCTTATGATAAATATCGGAGCAAGATTCGATGATAGAATTACAGGTAAGGTAGATAAATTTTCTCCTTACTCAAAAAAAATTCACGTAGACATAGATCCATCATCAATAGGAAAGAATATTAAAGTTGATTTAGCAATTGTGAGTGATGTAAAAGAACTTTTAAAAGGTCTGATAAAAAGATTTAAAGAAAAAAATAAAAACTTTTTACAATCAAACAAAGGAAAAACTGCTAAATGGTGGGAGCAAATAAGTAAATGGAAAGAAAAAAAATCCTTAAATTTTATTAATAGCAATAAAGTAATTAAGCCACAACACGCAGTCCAAAGATTGTATGAACTCACTAAAAATAAGGATACTTACATTACCACCGAGGTTGGCCAACATCAAATGTGGGCTGCCCAACACTATAAGTTCAATAAACCTAATAGGTGGATGACTTCAGGAGGACTAGGCACCATGGGATATGGTCTTCCAGCTGCAGTCGGTGTTCAAATAGCACATCCAGGTAAATTAGTAATTGATATCGCTGGTGAAGCTTCAGTTTTAATGACTATGCAAGAAATGTCTACTGCTGTTCAATACAGACTTCCGATTAAGATTTTCATTTTAAACAATGAATATATGGGTATGGTTAGACAATGGCAGGAACTTTTGCATGAAAAAAACTATTCTGAAAGTTATACTGCTGCACTCCCAGATTTTGTTAAGCTTGCTGACTCATACGGTTGTGTGGGTATTAGAGCAAAAACACCAGATGAGTTGGACAGCAAAATTAAAGAGATGATAGAAGTAGATAAACCTGTAATATTTGATTGTGTTGTTGATAAAGCTGAAAATTGTTTCCCAATGATACCCTCTGGTAAACCTCATAATCAAATGATTCTTGGACCTGAAGAGGAAGAAGAAATTTCCGATGAAGGTAAAATATTAGTTTAATGGCAAAATCTGCTTACAGCTCTCCAGGAAAATTAGGTAAACTTGAGAGACATATTATTGTAGTTTGGGTAGACAACGAAGCCGGTGTCCTTGCAAGAATAGCCGGATTATTTTCAGGAAGAGGTTATAACATTGAGTCCTTAGCTGTTGCAGAAGTGGATAAGAAAAAACACATCTCGAGAATAACTATTGTTACTTTAGGTACACCTCAGGTAATAGAGCAAATCAAGTTGCAGTTAAAAAAGCTTATTCCAGTACATAAAGTCGCTGATTTCAAAAGAAATGATAAAGAAATTTTATTTAGAGAACTAGCATTATTTAAAATTTTGGGCTCTCAAAAAAAGATGAGTAAAGTTAAAAAAATTTGTAAAAATTACAATCCTGTTATACTGGATAAATCAAAAAAATCGTGTGTAATCCAGGTCACTGCGCTTAGAAGAGAAATAGACAAATTAGCTCTTGATTTAAAACCGTATGGTCTGATAAGTACTTCTAGAACAGGGGCTGTTGCAATGACAAGAGGAGCAAAAATATTTAATTAATTTATACTATGAAAACATATTACGACAAAGACACTAATCAAGACTTAATTAAAAATAAAAAAGTCGCAATATTTGGTTATGGAAGTCAAGGCCATGCACATGCATTAAATTTAAAAGACAGCGGGGTAAAAGAGGTAGTGGTGGCATTACGAGATGGTTCTTCTAGTATAAAAAAAGCTGAAAATGCTGGCTTAAAAGTAATGTCATTATCAGACGCGGCTGCTTGGGCAGATATTGTAATGATGCTAACTCCAGACGAACTACAGTCAAATATTTATAAAAATCACATTGAACAAAGAATGCGAGAAGGAACAAGCCTGGCTTTCGCGCATGGCTTAAATATCCATTTTGATTTAATTAAAGCTAGAAAAGATCTTGACGTATTTATGGTTGCTCCTAAAGGACCAGGCCACACAGTAAGAAGCGAATTTCAAAAAGGTGGCGGCGTTCCATGTTTAATGGCGATTCACAAAGACAGCTCTGGCAAAGCTAAAGAATTAGCTCTATCTTATGCCTCTGCAGTAGGCGGAGGAAAAGCTGGAATTATTGAAACTACTTTTAAAGATGAGTGCGAAACTGATCTATTTGGTGAACAAACAGTTTTATGCGGTGGTTTAGTAGAACTAATTAAAAATGGTTTCGAAACTTTGACTGAAGCTGGTTATCCACCTGAAATGGCTTACTTTGAAACACTTCATGAAGTCAAATTAATAGTTGATTTAATTTATGAGGGAGGAATAGCTAACATGAATTATTCAATATCGAATACTGCTGAGTATGGAGAATATGTTTCTGGTAAAAGAATTGTTGACAATAAAACCAAAGAGAAAATGCAAGCAGTACTTAAGGATATTCAATCTGGTAAATTTACGAAGGATTGGATGAAAGAGTGTGAGACTGGTCAAAAAAACTTTCTCAAGATGAGAGCAGATTTATCAAAACATCCAATTGAAAAAGTTGGAAAAAATTTGAGAGCTATGATGCCATGGATATCTAAGAACAAACTAGTCGATAAAGATAAAAATTAACCCATTCTGGGAGAATTCTTCATTAATCGATCTGATTATAATTGCAAAATCCCGTATTAATTGTATAGTGTTTTGAAATTAAATGTCATTAATTTGCCATTAATTATTTTAAAATTTTAATATATGAGTGATAAAAATCGGATAATAATTTTTGATACAACTATGCGCGACGGTGAACAATCGCCAGGCGCAACGATGAGTCTTGAGGAGAAAATTCAAATTGCAAGGTGTTTTGACGAACTTGGTATAGATGTAATTGAAGCTGGCTTTCCGATTGCATCACCTGGAGACTTTGAGGCTGTTACAGAAATTAGTAAGGTGTTAAAAAATTCTATTCCTGCAGGTCTATCAAGAGCTACAAAAAAAGATATTGATGCCTGTAGAGATTCTTTAAAGCATGCCAAAAGATTTAGAATTCATACATTTATTTCAACAAGCCCTCTTCATATGAAACATAAGCTAAATAAATCTTCTGAAGAAGTATTAAGTTTAATTAAGGAAAGCGTATCTTATGCAAGAAAATTTACAGATGATGTTGAATGGTCATGCGAAGATGGCACTAGGACTAATTTAGATTTTATGTGTAAAACAGTTGAACTTGCAATTAATTGTGGGGCAAAAACGATAAACATACCTGATACAGTCGGTTATTCAGTTCCATCCGAGTTTAAAAAAATAATTGAAACGTTAATTAATAAAGTTCCAAATATTGATAAAGCAATAATATCAACTCACTGTCATAATGATTTAGGTTTGGCAGTAGCTAATTCTCTTGCTGGTGTCATGGCGGGTGCAAGACAAATAGAGTGTACGATCAATGGTATAGGTGAAAGAGCAGGAAATGCTGCTTTAGAAGAAGTTGTAATGGCTATGCGTACAAGAAATGATTTAATGCCTTTTTCGACAAATATAAATACTAAATTATTGAGTAAGGCATCGAAAGTTGTTTCTAATGCAACTGGTTTTCCAGTTCAATTTAATAAAGCAATAGTTGGAAAGAATGCTTTTGCTCATGAGTCTGGAATTCACCAAGACGGCATGTTAAAAAATAGAAATACCTATGAAATAATGACGCCTGAAAGTGTAGGAGTAAAAAAGACTTCACTTGTTATGGGCAAACATTCAGGTCGACATGCTTTTAGAGATAAATTATCTGACATGGGCTATAAAGAAATTACAGATGATATTATTGACTCTGCTTTTGGTAAATTCAAAATCTTAGCAGATAAGAAAAAGCATGTTTATGATGAAGATATAGCTGCTTTAGTTGATGACAGCTTAATTAAAGAGGATAATTTAATTAAACTTAAGTCTTTGAAAGTTTTTGCTGGCACTGGAGAGCCTCAGAAAGCTGAAATGAAATTAGATGTTGATGGCAATATTAAAGAGGCATCAGAAACAGGAGACGGACCAGTTGATGCTATATTCAAATGTATAAAAAAACTTTACCCACATGAAGTAAACTTACAGTTATATAATGTACATGCTGTTACAGAAGGGACTGATGCACAGGCTACTGTAAGTGTAAGAATTGAAGAAAATGGAAAAACAACAGTAGGTCAAGCAGCAAACACAGATACTTTGGTTGCTTCTGCAGACGCGTATTTAAACGCTTTAAATAAAATGATTATAAAAAGAAAAAAAACAGCACCAGAGCCAATGAGTTTTGGTGTAGATAATTATGAAAGGAATAAAGATGGCACTATTTAAATCAATGTCAGGTATATCTTCACTATGGTCACAAGACATGGCTATAGATTTGGGAACTGCTAATACTTTGGTTGTTCTAAAAAATCAGGGCGTAGTATTAAATGAACCCTCAGTAGTTGCGGTGATCACCGACGGCGGTAAAAAATCTGTTTTAGCAGTTGGAGATGAGGCCAAAACTATGTTGGGCAGAACACCAGGAAATATTGCAGCAATAAGACCTCTTAAAGACGGTGTTATTGCGGATTTCGTTGTCACGGAGGAAATGATAAAACACTTTATAAAGAAAGTTCACAAAAAAACGGCGTTTGCAAATCCTAGAATTTTGATTTGCGTTCCCACAGGATCAACACCAGTGGAGAGAAAAGCTATTCAAGACTCTGCACTTGCAGCCGGTGCAAGAAAAGTTCAACTAATTGAAGAGCCCATAGCGGCAGCTATAGGTGCAGGACTACCAATATCAGAAGCTACAGGTTCAATGGTAGTAGATATTGGAGGTGGAACAACCGAGATAGCCGTGATGTCATTAGGAGGGGTAGTTTATTCAAAATCTCTTAGGGTTGCTGGTGATGCGATGGATCAATCAATAATAAATTATATGAGGAAAAAATTTAATCTATTAATAGGTGACTCCACTGCTGAAAAAATTAAGAAAGAAATTGGTACCGCAGTGCCTACTGGACCGAACACTTTTCTTATGAAAGGAAGAGATATAAGGTCGGGTACGCCAAAAGAAATCTCTTTAACAGAAGAAGATGCATGTGAAGCTTTAATGCCGATATTAAATCAGATGTTAGCAGGTATAAAAGAGGCTTTAGAGAATACACCACCAGAATTATCTGCAGACTTAGTAGATATGGGGTTAGTTTTAACTGGTGGAGGGGCATTGTTAAGAAATATTGACAAATTGATTTCCAAGGATACGGGCTTACCAGTTACAATTGCTGACGACCCATTATCGTGTGTAGCAGTCGGTACAGGTAAAGCCTTAGAAAATGAAGAATTATTTTCGACAATGCTGTCAGAATATTAGTAGAAGTTTGATGAGATGTCCTCAAGTCGTGATGATTTTACAATAGCAGTTAGATCGGCCCTTCTTCAAAAAGGTACTCGACACAAATTTTCATTATTTTTCTTACTCTCGTTATCAGTAATTATCTTTTTTTTAGATATAAAAGAATTTACATTTACGTCTTATATTAGATCGACATTAAACGATTTGATCTATAGGATTTCTAACGTAGCCACGTCTCCAGCAAGAATATTCGCTGAAGTAAATAAAGACATTAAAAACGTAATTTTCGTATATAGAGAGAATAAAGATTTAAAAAAGGAATTGAACAATTTAAGAGCCAAAGACTTTGAGGTAGAGTTTTTGAAAAATCAAAATTTAAACCTTAGAAAAACACTTGAAGCTGAAAAAAATATTGAAAACGAAAACACTTTAGCCAAGGTTTTGTTAGACAAAGATAGTCCTTATCTAAAATCAATAATTATTAATAGAGGATCTAAGTCAGGCATTATTAAAGGTATGCCAGTAGTTGATGGAAATTACTTAATAGGAAGAATTGTTGAGGTAAACTTTCTCTCTTCAAGAGTTCTTCTTTTAAATGATTTAAATAGTAGAATACCTGTTACTTTTGGATCAGAGGATACTCAAGCAATTTTATCTGGCATCGGAGGTAAACAACCAAAATTGGAGTATTTACCAGAGCAATACATACCTGAGAAAAACGTAACTGTTTTTACTTCAGGGAAAGACGGTATTTTTTCTCCTGGAATACCAATTGGAAAAACTATTATTGAGAAAGATGATATAGTTGTTAAACTGTTTTCTGATCCAAACCAATTATCTTTCGTTACTGTACAATTAATTCAAATAAATAATGAGGATTTTAAATGAGATTCTTATTTAAAAATTTTAGAATTTCTGTTTTAAATTCGGTTCCATTAATTTTACTTTATTATTTATCAATAAGCGAAATAGATACTCAATTCAGCAATATGTTTGAAATATTATCATTTAATCTACAAATAATAATTATATATTATTGGATGCTTAAAGATGAAAACGTGATTGGTCCAGGTCATATATTTTTAGCAGGCATAATTAATGATGTTGTTACAGGATTTCCCATTGGATTAAGTGCAATTACTTATCTGATAGTTTCATTTGTAGCCAATTATGTGAAAAATGTAACAGTTAACTTCTCGCTTTTTACTGATTGGTTTACTTTTTTACTAGCAATATTTTTTTCTAATCTTTGCTTTATGGTATTTATCCAAAATTTTACTGATTTACAGTTTTCTTATTCAGATATCTTCTATAATTCTTTCTTTACTTTTATTTTCTTTCCTTTTTTCTGGACTATATTTAATCTTTATAAAAATGTTATGAGGTTAAAAAATGATTAGTTTTGGGTCTGGAAGCACAGTCATAAAATCTAAACTTATAGGCAGACGTATGTTTATTTTATCCGCTGCCAAGGCTGTTGTATTTTTTGGAATTTTTGGCAGGCTTGTCTCCTTACAAATTAATGAGGCAAATAAATACAAGACTCTTTCTGATAAAAACAGATTTCGGGAGTGGAGACTTGCACCTCAAAGAGGAATAATTAAAGATTTTTTTAATAAAGATATTGCATCAAATGAAAAAGTCTATCAATTGCATATAACTCCAGAAAACTCACCAAATATTGAGGAACTCTTTTTCAGATTAAAAGTGATGTTAAATTTATCAGATAATAAGGTATTTTATCTAAAAAGAAAAATTGCAAAACAAAAACCATGGGAACCTATTATCGTATCTGATAATTTAACATGGTCTGAATTTTCTAGATTGAATTTATTTTTACATGAATTACCTGGTGTTGAACCAGTAGTTTCAGTAGCTAGGAAATACACTGAAATATCTAGTGCACATTTAGTAGGATATGTATCTCAAGTTAGTCAATCAGATTTACAGAAAAAAAGCTATTTAAGAGATATGAATGTTACTGGCCTTTCTGTGGGCAAAACTGGGTTAGAGTATAGTTTAGATGAACAAATTATAGGAGAGGTAGGTTTTCAAAGGTATGAAGTTAATGCATATGGAAAAAGAATAAAACAAATAAAATTAGATAAAGGTAAAGCAGGAAAAAATTTTAGAACCACACTTGACAATGAAATTCAAAAATTCTCTTTATCACTTTTAAAAGACAAAGCTGGTGCAGTTTGTGTCATGGATATTTTTAATGGGGATCTAGTGAGCATAGTATCTTCACCAGCTTATGATCCTAATGCATTCGTTCATGGTATTAATAAAAAATATTGGGAAGAATTAATTAGTAATCCAAAAAAACCTTTAAATAACAAAGCTATTTCAGGTCTTTATCCTCCAGGATCAACGATAAAAACTATTGTCGCTTTAAGTGCACTGGAAAATGATGTTTGGAATCCAAAAAAATATTTAAATTGCAATGGGAAAATTGAATTATACGGCGAAAAATTTCATTGCTGGAAAAAGAAAGGACATGGAGCAGTGAATTTAAGATCAGCAATACAAAAATCTTGTGATGTTTATTTTTATGAAGTTGCTAGATTGCTTGGAGTTGATAGGCTATCAGAGACTGCAAAAAAATTTGGTTTAGGAAAAAAAATACTACCAAATTTTATTGAGGAAAGGCCCGGAGTAGTACCAAACACTAAATGGAAAAGAAAGTTTATTGGTAAAAATTGGTATCTTGGTGAAACACTTCACTCTGGTATAGGGCAGGGATATTTTCAATCTACTCCTTTACAACTTTGTTTGATGACTGCTCAGATAGCTAATGGAGGTTTTGAAATTAAACCAAACATTTTAGTAGATAATCGACAAAACAATTTACGTGATTATCTTAATTTTAAAAATACAAACCCGGATAACACTCTACCGATTGATTTGCTTATATCAAATTTTAACCTTAAACCTTTATTTAGAAATCAGGAAAATATTAACTTTGTAAAAGATGCGATGTTTGCCGCGACAAATGAAGTGGGTGGCACCTCTTATGCATCAAGAATTAAAGATAAAAAATTTATGTTTGCTGGTAAGACTGGGTCTTCACAAATAAAAAAGTTTACAGAGTTGCAAAGAGAATTAGAAGTTAAGCAAAAGGATCTGAAATATGAGGACAGAGATCACGCTCTTTATGTTGCTTTCGCACCTTATAAAGATCCAAAGTATGCAATAAGCGTTGTAATTGAGCATGGTGGATCAGGAAGTAGTGCAGCAGCTCCGGTTGCAAAAAAAATAATAAAAAAAGTTTTAGAGAGACACGAAATTAGAGAAAATTATAAAAATTCAGTCGGGGAGGTAACTTGATGTTTCAACCTAGATCAATTCAAACATCTTTAAGTTTTAGAGACAAGATAGTTTCTCTAGACTTTATTTTAGTCTTATCTATTTTCATATTAGGAATCATAAGTATGTTTGCAATGTATTCAACAGACGGTGGAGAATTTAAGTACCACACAAAAAGCCATATAATTAGATTTGCAGTTTTTTTTGTTATGTTCTTTGTGATATCTTTTATTCAAATTAGGTTTTGGCATCAAACAAGTCTTCTTTTTTATATTTCAATTTTTATACTTCTACTTGGGGTTAAATATTTTGGATTAACGTCCTCTGGATCACAAAGATGGCTTAATTTTTATTTTATGAATTTACAACCTTCAGAGCTTATGAAAGTAAGCTTAATTCTTTTTTTAGCGAACTATTACCATAGAATCTCTACCCAAGATGTTAATAAGATTAAATACTTATTTTTACCAATCGTCGCTCTTGTTGCTCCAGTGCTTTTGGTGATCGCGCAGCCAGATTTGGGAACATCATTATTAATCGCGGCTGGCGGAGTGACTGTCGCTTGGTTAGCTGGGGTCAGAGTAAAATTTTTTACATATGCATTTATTTTATTTTTATCTTTGATGCCTATAGCTATCTCATTTTTGAAGCCTTATCAAAAAACACGTATTCTGACATTTCTTAATCCTGATCGAGATCCTTTAGGTGCAGGATACCAGATAATTCAGTCAAAAATTGCTATCGGTTCAGGTGGGCTATTCGGAAAAGGTTTTTTAAATGGATCTCAGAGTTATCTTGATTACTTGCCTGAGAAACACACAGATTTTATTTTTACATTATTTTCAGAGGAATTTGGTTTTTTTGGTTCTATGGTTATCTTATTGTTATATAGCTTGATCATTTATCGTATAATTGCTATCGGTCACGTAACCAGAAGTAGTTTTGGCAAGCTATATTGTTATAGTTTTGGAACAGCTTTCTTCATATATGTTGCTGTTAACATGGGGATGGTTTTAGGATTATTGCCAATAGTTGGCGCGCCTTTGCCAATTATGTCTTATGGCGGTTCATCAATGATGGCAATTATGCTGGGTTTAGGCATAGTCATGTCTTGTAAAATTTACAAAGATACACCAGTAAATTAAATATGAACCAAAATGAACAAAAATTTCTAATTTAATGCTTGTCTTAATTAATATTAGATGATGTAATTTAACTAATTAAAAATTATGTTTGGAGATAAAAAAAATTCATTAAAAGACTCAGAAAGATCTCTGATAAGTGAAACTGTAAGTATTGATGGTACAGTAAATAGTTCGGGAGCGATTGACATTGCAGGACTTGTAAAGGGACCAGTTTTTTCAAAAGAAATAGTGATCAAAGAAACTGGATCAATTTCTGGATCAATAGAATCTGATAGAGTTGAAATTCATGGCCACCTAGACGGAAAAATTTCAGCCGACGACGTCGTCATAGGAAGTACTGGCGTTGTAAAAGGAGATATAGAATTTTCAAATAATCTTAGAACAGAAGATGGCGCTGATATAGAGGGTTATATTAAAAAAACAGAGAGCAAGACAAAGATTACTGGTGACTTTTTATTCTCAAAATCAAAAGAGGAAAAAAAGAGCAAGAAAAACGGTAAGCCAGACAACACTGTGAATAACAAAGAAACAGAAGCATTAGTATAATCTAACGCACTATAAATTTCTCAAATATTGAAATATAATTCCTAAAATGGATAAGAAATGCTCATCAGTAGGAATAATAGGAGCAGGCATACAAGGAGTCTGCACTGGGTTACAATTAATTAAAAAAGGTATACCTGTTACTGTGTTTGATAAAAATGAACCTGGGACAATGGCATCCTACGGTAATGCCGGTCATTTCTCTCCATATGCAGTGCTACAATTAAACAGACCAGACATAATTTACGATGTCCCAAAAATGTTAATGAGCTCCTACGGACCTCTTGCGCTTAAATGGAATTATATACCAAAAATGATTCCTTGGATTATTAAATATCTAAAAAGTTCAACAAAAAAATCGATGCTACATACTGCAAAATATATGCATCAAATTCTAGATCTTTCATTAGATGCATATGATGAAATATTTAAAGAAATTGATATTTCAAATTTAGTTGATAGAAAAGGAATAATATATATTTGGACTAATAAAAATTTAAAAAGTAGAAATCTTGAGATAAAAGTAAGACAAGATCTTGGTGTGAAACAAAAATTATTATCAAAAGATGAAATTTTAGATTTAGAACCTAATCTTAATCCGGTATTTGATGGTGGAGCTTTTTATGATTATGCCTATCATGCAAGAGATCCTCGTGGAATATTATTAAAAATTTTTGAATTATTTAGAAGTAAAGGTGGTGAATTCATAAAAACTAACGTTAAAGAGCTTAGGCAAACTGGTTACAATGAGACGCAGATCATTACAGACAAAAAAAAATACAATTTCGAAAAAATCGTATTAGCTTGTGGTGCTTTCTCAAAAAAATTTACTGATCAACTAGGAGAAAAAATACCACTCGACACAGAGAGAGGTTATCACGTTCATTTTGAAAACATGGAAAATCTTATTAAAAGACCTGTAATTTTCCTAGATAGAGGTTTTGGTATGACACCGATGAATCAAGGTTTAAGAGCAGTCGGCACAGTTGAACTCGGTGGTTTAAAAAATCCTATTTCAAAAAAGAGAATAGATTATATAGTTAAATGTTCCAAAGAGCTTCTTCCACAATTAAAAGAACATAAAGACGAATGGCTTGGTTTTCGCCCGACTCTGCCAGATTTTTTACCTGTAATTGGTCCATCCCTTAAAAATACAAATATAATCTATGCATTTGGTCACCAACACTTAGGATGGACACTTGGGGCTATTACTGGAAAAATAGTTTCAGGAATTGTAGCTAACGAGAATACAAATTTAGATTTAAAACCATATAGTTCTTCCAGATTTAATTAGGATTTTTTTGTCAAAAAATTATTTAGCTTATACTTTCCTAACATTCGCGGCTTTATTTTGGTCAGGAAATTTTATAATAGGAAAATTTGCAACTTTATTTGAAGTCCCTCCATTGACTTTAAACTTTCTTAGATGGGTCTTGGTATGGTTAATACTAATACCTTTCACTTTAAAAGAAATATTAACAAAGAAAAG
>MDSZ01027639.1_pt1 | contig 18988 bp, 21 predicted proteins | sample 811201 | NCBI WGS metagenome assembly MDSZ01 (sample SAMN05326647, study PRJNA326480) | marine metagenome | isolation source: seawater | place: Indian Ocean: North | collected 2010
CGTTGATAGGCTGGATGTGGAAGCGCAGTAATGCGTGCAGCTGACCAGTACTAATAGCTCAATTGGCTTGATTTATGCACTGAAAAAAATTTTTATTGTCAATTTGTCATAATAGATTGTTGTATTAAATGTAGTATTATCGCCTATGATAGTAAAGTTGAATGAAACTACCAATTTTCAATTCGAAAATTTAAGAGAAAATTCATCAAATAAATATTTAAAATTCATTTTAAGCGTTGCTTTTTTGTGGATATTTATATTTACAACATATGTGTTGGTATCTTTATTAAAATATAATTATTTTTTTTATATTTTTGCTTTTTTTTTAATTTCTTTTTTTCAATACCTTTTGATACAGGCTCTACATGAGGCATGGCACTTTTATTTTAAGAACAAGTTACTCTCCTTATTTTTCTTAAGTTATCCGTTACTTTTAAATTCTAATGCAAGAAAAAATCATTTTGCGCACCATAAATATTTTGGACAAGAAAACCTTGATCCTGATTATATTCCTTTACCAAAATCAAAAAAAGATTTTATTAATTATATTTTAATTTCATTTACTGGGTATTATGCTTTTAAAAGATTTTTATTTTTAATGAAAATTAATAAAGCAGAAAGTGGTGAAAAAAAAAATAATATTTTTGATTTAAAAAAATTATTTAATTCTGATAATTTTAGTTTTCTTATAGTTCAAATAATATTCATTTCATTTTTTTATTTAATAGGATTAAATTTATTTTTTTATATTTTTCTATGGTTTGTACCTTTGATTACCCTCACCAGAGTTATAAATTGTCTACGGTTAATGTCCGAGCATAGCCTTGGTTATAATGAAAATTTTTATAGAAGTTTTGAAAATAATGACTTAATTACAAAATTTTTTGGCGCATATGGATTTGATAGACATGCAGAACATCATTTAGTACCATATTTAAAGCACACTGATTTATATTTGGTTTCTAATAAAATAAAGAATATTGGTTTAAATAGTAGTGACTCAGAAAATCAATTGACAATAGAGTTTTCAAAAAAAAATCACTTACAAGTTTTGTTTGATTACTTTAAAAAACTTTAATAATTAATTTATGATTGATAATAAAATTCCGTGTAATAATTGTGGAAATTTTAATTTTGTTCAACAATATAACAAAGTAAGAGATTGGGAGTTTGGTGTTGAGGGTGAATATTCCTATTATAGATGTAGTAACTGTGGGCTTGTAAGACTAGATCCTTTTCCTACAACTGAAAAAACAAAGTCTTATTATCCAGATGATTATATAAGTCATTTAGAAAGTTCAAACAAAAAAGGAAAATTATTTGATTTTTTAGAAAAAATTCATTTTAATTTTTTTTTGAAAAATAACTTCAAATTTTTAAAAAATAAAAATCTACCCTTAGTTCTAGATATTGGTTCTGGCAACGGCGAGTTCTTGGTAAAACTTAGTAAATTCTTTGATTTAGAAATGTATGGAATTGACTTTAGCAAAATAGCTTGTCAAAATATGATCAAAAAGAAAATTAATGCTTATCATGGAGTTTTTTTAGATTATCCTGAGAAAAAAAAATTCGACATGATCTCTATGAACAATTACATAGAACATGTTATTGATCCTATATCTGAGCTTAAAAAAGCTTATAATTGTCTGAATAAAGGTGGAAAACTTATAGGTATTACAGATAATTTTGACTCAATAGATAGAATTATTTTCCAAAAATATTGGGCTGGTAATCATGCACCTAGGCACACCTTTTTATTTAGCCCCAAAGTACTAAAAGAGACATTAAAAAAAGCAGGTTTTAATAATGTTTTAGTTAAACAAGATATAAATCCTGGACAAATAGTAATTTCAATTCAAAATTATTTTCAAAGAAATAAAAAAGATTTAGCAAATAATCCTGACTTAGAATTTGGCAGGACAAAATTTTATAGTTATTATTTACTATTAGCATTGCCTATAAATATTTTATTTTATTTGTTTTCGAAAACAGGAAATATTAATTTTTATGCAACTAAAGATTGAAGTTTTTTTTCTTTAATTGAGCGACATATAGAAAGTTAAAATCAACTAATGGAATTAAAAATGGAAAATATATTATTTTCCTTTTTTCAAAGTAATAATTTATTACTTTAATTAAATTTTGAATAGGATTGATGTGGTCTCTCGCCTCTGAAAGCTTCTTCTCTTTTCTTGATTTCCAACCAAATATAATTTTTTGTATTGGATAAGCTATCATTTGCAGCATGGACCAAAAAAATCCTGGATCACATGGAAGAGCAATTGAAATAATAGCATCTTTCTTTAAAAGTTTTATATGTTGCATGAAGACATCCTCAAAATTTGAAATATGCTCGTAGGTATGAGAAGCAATTAATCTTGTAAATTTTGAAGAACTATTTATTTTAGACTGCTTTCTAAAGTCAATATAGTGAAACTTAACATTTTTAAATTTCTGTTTTAAAATTTTAATATTTTTTTTATATTTTTTATCATCTACAATAGTATAGCTTTCCACACTGGCAATTTGGTTTTTTGTAAAAAACTCGATATGAGCCTTAGGTCCACCTCCTATTTCAATTATTTTTTTATTATTTAAATTTTTTACACCTAAATCTAACAAAAAATGATTTATCTCCATGAAAATATTTATGAAATTTGTTTCATAAAAAAATTTTTCATATGGTTTACCTTGTTTTAAATATGGATCTTTTATTTTTGCTTTCATAATTTTTTGTAAGTTTAAAAATTAAATATCATGAGAAAATAAATTATCAATAAATATGAGTATTTAATATTGGCTTAAATAAATAATTTTCTTATTATCTATTGAATCATAAAATTTGCTTGCGTAAAAAATTGTTATGTTTTTATGATTTACAATTTTTAAAACTGAATAATGATTATCTCTAAAAAAAACAACATTATTTTTTTTTAAATTAAATAACTTTTCTTTACTTTTTAAAAAATGCATTTTTATGAAGGGACTTAATTGATTATTAGTATGATTGTTATTTATTAATACTAAATTATTACATTTTTCTCTGCTATAAACATTTTTTTTATTAATATGTTCTCCAGAAACAAGCATACTGTAAACTGTATTTTGAGAAAAAAATATCTCGTATGGATAATTAGAGTAAATACAGGAATTTGTATTAATATTTTTTTTAATATTCTGATTAATAAATTTTGTTCTTGTAGTATCAAAAAAATTTACAATATTATCTATTTTGTATTGTGGGTAAAATTTTATTACAGTTGTTAAACCAAATAAAATAATAATTATTTTCTGAGGATCAAAAATTTTTTTATAAATTAAAAAATAAAATAACAGGAATGTGCTTGAGCTAAAAATTAAGGTCTTTATTAATAATCCTAACGTATCAGGATTAAAACTCTTTCCCTTTAAAATTATAAAACAAAAGTTAGCAATTAATAAAAATAAAAAAATAGTTGAGTTTTCTTTTATCAAGTAAGAATGTTTAAAAATAATGTTTAAAAACAACAAAATTAAAAATGGTGTTAAAATACCTAGTCTTGAGGGATAGTAATGCACCGGATCAATTATTGATCCAAGTAAGAAAAATATAGTTAAGAAAATTATAATAAATTTTAATAATAATTTGTTATGTAAATTAAAATTTTTTTTAAAAGAATAAATAAATATTGTTATTAAATATATAATAATAAAATTATTTCCATGCTGGTTAAAAATTAAATAAAAGCTATTTAAAATTACATACTTAATCGTGTAATTTATTTTATTCTCACTGGATATGGGTAAATTTTTTGAAGAAATATAATCTAATATATTTTCAATATTTAGATTAATGAATATGGCTAAACAAAATGAGGCACCTATAATAACTGTAATGAAATTTATTAAAGAGATTTTTTTTTTCAATTTTAGATATAATAAAAATATTACACCACTTATTCCCACTATTAATCCCGAGACAACAATACTTAAACAAGAAAATGTAAACAAAAATCCAATAAGGAAAGACTTTATTAATTGTGAATATTTTATTTTGATTTTAAAAATTATTATTCCGTAACATAATAATAAACCACTTATTAAATATCTATGTGTGTTGTGTAAGGTATGCGAAAAACTTCCATCTATAATAATCAAAAAAATTCCTAATAAAGAAATAAATTTAGATTTAAAAATATAATTTAATAGAAAAAATACAAAAATAATTATTAAAAATTTATGAAATATTTGAAAGATAATAAAATTATAAATATCAATATTAATATCTAAAATTTTAAAAAAGAAATTATCTAAAAAAACTGAAAAAAAAGTAAATAAATTATATTTATCAAGATTAACTACTGACCCTGGCCAAACTTTGATTATTTGTTTACCATAATAATAATAATTTTCTAATTGTAAAAATTCTAAGTAGGTATCTAAGTTAATTAAAACTTTATCGTAATAAAATATGATTTCGAAAACTAGTTGATAAGATATAAGTATAGAAAATAATAAATAATAAAGTCTATTTTCTTGAATTTTTTTTTTTAACAAATTTAACGACATTAAATATTAATATATAAATATATAAGTTATTGGACATGAAAAATAAAATATTTTTGAGCGTTATTGTACCCACATATAATGCAGAAAAATTTATATATAAAAATATAAACAAATTAATCAATAAGTTAAAAAAAATCGAAAAAAAATACGAAATAATAATCATAAATGATGGAAGCACAGATAATACGAAAAAAATATTAAATATTTTTAAATTAAAAAACATTAATATAAAAATTTTTAATTTCTCAAAAAATCGAGGAAAAGGTGCAGCAGTAAAAAAAGGTATTAAACTTTCTAAAGGAGAAAATATAATATTTATTGATTGTGACTTACCTTATTTTAATTCTATAGAGAAATTATATTATTATCTTAAAATTAAAAATTATAATCTTGTAATTTCAACTCGTGAGAAAAAACCATTTAAAGATTTTTATCGTAATAAAAATTTTTTACTAAGAAAATTCTTTGCCTCCTTTTTGAACAAATTAATTAGAACATTTATTGTAAAAGGTTTCACGGATACTCAGGCTGGATTAAAAGGCTTTAAGAAAAAAGTAAAAAATAAAATTTGTTTTTTCAATACAAATGGATTTTTATTTGATGTTGAGATTTTAAGAGCAGCAAAAAAAAACAATCTAATTATAAAAAAAATTCCTGTCAAAGACAAAATTCAGGATTATACTTTAAACCATGTTACAAACATAAAGTTTTATTTTTCTATTTTATATGATTTGATTTTTATTTTAAGACTTATTTTATATAAAAAAATTTAAATTTATTTAATAATTTTATTAAAAAATTTGCCAATTCTGTAAGAGTTACATATTGCCAAAAAAGTTATAAATAGACTAGTATCAAAATTCATAACAGACTGATCAATAATAAAAATATTTTTTGATTTTACAAGTTGACATTTATTGGTTAACTTTAATTTACCTTTTCCTAAATTTTTAATTCCAAAATAATGTTTGTCGTCACCAATTTTAGGAATGAATACTTTTGAAAAAAAAATATTTTCATTTAATTTTTTTTTTAAATAGTTAAAAAAGATATCTGTTTTCTTTTTTAAAGTTGACTCAATATATTTTTTATTTTTTTTGATTTAAGATAATATGAACCTTTACTTTTTTCTATGGAAAACTCATTGATCTTAGAGTCTAAAAAGAAATTAAAAAAAATAATTTTATTAAAGAGAAATTTTTTAAATAAAGTGAAAAAAAAAAATAATTTTTTTTTTTCATCTGTTATAATGTTAAAGACTCTTTTACTAAAAGTTCCAATTGAGCCACTAAAATTTAATTTATTTTTGAATTCAAAGTTATAAATTGGATAATCAAAATTTTTAAATTCTTTATTTTTATTATTTTTAAAGACAATCGCTTTACAGTATGGCTGGGGCCTAAATCTTATTTTTTTTAATTTAAAAAAGTTTATTAATTGAATAGCTGTATCTATTGTTCCTGTGCCTAAAATCAAAAAATTAGATTCTATTATTATTTTCTGTTTATCATTATAACAATAAGAAATAATTTTATTTCCGATTTTTTTAAAATTATTAAGTCTAAAATTTATATATTTTACCTGGGAATATTTTTTTGCCTCTAATTTTTTTCCATTTTTATTTTTCAAATTTAATGACTCATAAATTCTTAATTTCTTAGAGTCTATCCTTGATAATTCTTGAATATTTAAAGGATAATTTTTTTTTTTTAACTTCTTATTGGTATAAATATTTTCTTTTAAATAGGTTTCTTGTAATTTTGAAGATTCAATCCCAATAAAATTTAATTTTGAAAAACTATTTTTTTTATAAATTTTTGATGTACCAAGCCATTTTTTTGATAGACCCCCAAATTCTGAAGATCTCGTTAATAAAATATTTTTTTTTATTATAAATAATATTTTCTTTATTATTACATTGCCCAGTCAAAACGAGTATTTTATTAAGTTTTTTTTTGTTAATACCTCTTAAAAAAAAATCTGTACTTATTCCCGAGCCTACAACCAAACACTTTATTTTAATTTTTTTTGATATATTCATAGATTAATTTACCTATAAAAATATTTCCTTCTTTATTAAAATGTATATCATCATAAAATAATTTATTTTTTTGATTTATTTCTTTTGACAAATCCAAACATTTAACATTTTTATTTTTACATTTTGATTTTATAAATTCGTTATAAAGATCTCTAATATAAATTAAAGAACTCATATCAAGAGCCCATTTATAAAAAGGAGGTGTAAACCATAATTTTTCTAAATTATCATTTTTCAAATTTTGACTATAGATGGCTGGCTGTGTCATTAGAATACAATTTAAGTTTGAAATGTTATTACATAAATCAGTAATACTTTCTAAATTTGATTTAAATTCTTCACTAACTTTATCTGGATAAAAACTTTTTTTCATTTTATTTTTATATTTGCCTTGAAGTTTCTTGAACATAGTTGCATTTGAATATGTTTTTTTTTGAAAAAAAATTTCATATATTTTGGCATAAACTTTCACAAGCGGTTGAGATTGAAAAAAAAAGGCTTTAACGTATTCATTTTCCATCATTGGTGAAAAATGTCTGTTTATTGATTTAACCCAGTCGTTTGCACCTATAAGAAAAACAACGTATTCTGGCTTAAATTTTTCAGATATATATTTGAAAGTTATTAAATTTTGTTTGCTTGTATGTCCATCTTTACCAGCATTAATTGAAATAAATTTATTTTTTGATAAATCCTGGACAACATTTGAGAAAATATACTGATCATCTAAAAATATATTTGCGGTCGTAGATCCCCCAATAAAAAAAATTTTCTTTGAATAATCTTTTTTATCATAATTTTTAGTTTTAGATCTAAAACCATTTTTATCTGTTGAAATAGTTTGTAAACCATTGATACCTTCAATTAATCCATCACTTAAGTTATAAGAAAAATTCATATTTTTAGGAAAAGTATTCAGTTTATTTTTTTTTAAATAATTATCTAGATAAACATAAACAGGTTGAAGTAAAAAAATTACAATTAAGGTATATAAAACTGACCTGATATAAGAATTTTTAATAATAATATTTGCTGGAACTATTATAAAAAAAATAAATATATATAAAAAAAATAATTTTCCAACTTGTGTATAAGCAATATTAATATAACAAAATATCAAATAAAAGATTAAATAAAATAGGGTAAAAAAATTTAGTTTCATATTTAAATTAAAAATATATTAAATAAAATATTGTTAAAAAATTCATTGTTGTTTTTTTAATTTGAAACATTTATCAACTTTTAAATTTTTTTTTTAAAAAAATTATTTATTTCTTCACAAATCAAATCGATATATTTTACTGACATTCTGTTGTGTGTTGGAAGACAGAGAATGTTATTTTCTAAATAATCTGCATTTTTGAATTTAATATTTGTATTTAAGTATTTAGAGCCATTAATATACCAATGATTTCTTAAATAAATCCCTCTCGAAAGTAGAAATTTGTAAAGTTCCACTTTTTTATTATTTTTTATTATTATTGGGTACTCTAAAAAAACAGATATTAGAAATTTATTATCTATTTTGGGTGTGATTATTTCATTAATATTAAATAGTTTTTTATAATATTTTTTTGCAACTCTAACTCTAGATTTATTTTCAAATTTAAAATCTTTTAATTGCTCCAAGCCTAATCTGGCTGAATAATCTGGAAAATCATAACTGTAATTAACCGGAATTTTATTTTGTTTTTTTGAGTATTTGCCTGGATAAATTTTTTTTAGAAAATATTTTAATTTTCTTTTTTCAAACCATATAAACAAATGTTTTGATATTAAATTATAAATTATTTTTTTATTGAGTAGATATATCGTAATGCCTAAGAAAAATTGATTAATTAATTCTTTTAAAGGAAATTTATTTAAATTTTTAACATTTTTAATTATTTTTTTTAAATTTCGATTATTTTTTGCATATATCATACCACCATAAAACAAATTTAAATTTTTAATTAGATTGAAACTAAAAAAAACAAAATCTGAGTCTTTTCCAACAAAACTATTTTTATATTCTGCACCAAAATTGATTGCTGAATCCTCTATTAAATAACAGTCTTTCATTTTAACTAATTTTTTTATATTTTCATAATTTTTTAAATCACTAAATAAGTGGGTAACAATTACACCAGCAGTTCTTGAATTTATTTTCCTTCTAAGGGTTTCTAAATTCAAAAGTCCAGTCTCAATATTTATATCCACTAAAATTGGAGTTCCACCTGAATACTTTATACAAAAAATTACTTCAGGCAAAGTATATGGAGAAATGATAATTTCATTTTTTTTTTTTGAAATAATACTTTTCAAAATATAAAATAATGCCGATCTACCTTGACTAGTTAATATTATATTATTTGTTCTTAGAATAGATTTTAGTTTTTGTAAGAAAATTTTTTTACAGTTAATTTTAAATATGATACTGCATAAAAAGATAAAGATTTTTTTTAAGCTTAAATTAATAGAAAATCTGGAAATATGTGTATAAATCATTTTAATAGATATTTAATATTATTATATTAACACATGAGAAAGATAAAATTTCACATTGATGATTATGGCATTCTACCAAAGATTAATAAAAATGTTATCAATTTCATAAAAAATGATAAGATTGATAGTATTAGTATAATTTGTAATACACCATATTTTGCCACACATATTAATGAATTATTAAAAGTAATTAAAAAGAAAAACATACATGTGTCATGTCATTTAAATTTGACTGAATTTTTAGTAAAAAAGGAAAAATTAAGTTTTATAAAGTTATTATTTTTTTCTTTTTTCCCTAATTCTAAAATAAAAAAAAAAGTAAATAATTTAATTGAGAAACAAATAAATATATTTTTGAATATTATAAAATTAAAAAATAAAACAATTTTTATAGATGGTCACCAGCATATTCATATTTTGCCGATTGTACAAAAAGAAATAATTAAAATACTAAAAAAAAAAAAATTGTCTTTTAAATTTAGGAATTCAAATGAAGATTTTATAATTAATCCAAATTTTTCAAAAAAAATATTTTTAAATTATATTAAATTAATAATTATTAAACTTATCTACTTAATCTTTAACCAAAATAAAAATTATTTAAATGAAAATTTTATTGGTGTAATTTCAACTGGAATTCAATCAAAAAAAATGATTATTAAAGCACTATCAAGATTAAATTTGAAAAAAGGTTATACTCAAGTACTTTTTCATCCACTTAAAATTGAAAAAAAATATCTAAAAAGTTTAAAATTAAATTTTGAAGATTACAAGTATTATACTTCTGATGAAAGAAATATTGAGATTAATTTTTTAAAAAATATTAAATCAAAAAACAATTTCCTCAAAAAAAATTTATGAAAACCTGCCTAATTATTGACGAAACATATTTTTTTCATCCTAAATTTGTTAATGATTTGTGCAACAACGAAAATTGTGAGATTGTAAGTGCAATTTTAGTAAAAAAAATCCCCCAAAAAAATTCTCTTTCGAAGTACTTGTTGAGAAATATTTTAAAACTTTATTTTTCTGAAATTGTTATTTTAGTCTTAATTACTTTATTAAAAAAAGTTAAAGATTACCTTTATATCTTTTTTAAAATTGGACTTCCACAAAGTGTAAGCTCTGTACTAAAGTTTCATAAAGTAAATTTTTTAGAAGCAAATTTTTCATTAAATAAAAATGAAGTAATAGATTTTATAAAAGAAAATGAAATTGAGTTAATCTTAAGCTCTAACCCGCTATATATCCCAAAAAAAATATTAGACTTAGACAAAATTGTTATTCTAAATAGACATTCATCTTATTTACCAATTAATGGTGGAGTTTGGCCTGTATTTTACACAATATCAAGAAATATGAATTTTACTGGCGTATCTATTCATTTAGTAAACCATTCAATTGATACGGGACAAATAATTTGTCAAAAAAAAATAAACGTTTTCTCAAAAAATTTATATAACCTTTATGAAAAATGTTTTGATGAAAGTTCAAATTTATTCTTTGAGTGTATATCAACTATTAAAAGCGACCAGTTTAAATCAAATCCAAAAATTATAAATAAAATTAATTACAATACATTCCCAGACAATAATGATTGGATAAATTTTCGAAAAAATAAAGGTAGATTCGCTGAATGGAAAAATCTATTTAAAAATTTAATTTAGGAAAGATAAACTGATAGTTTAATAAAAAATTGATAACATTTATTTTTTATTATGTTATAGGTTCCTATGACAAATTTAAATTTCAATTACGTGTTTGGCAGAAATGATATTAATTTTAATATAAACTTCGAAACATTTAGAGACAAGAAAATATTAATTACAGGTTATAAAGGTTCTATAGGAATTAGAATTTATAAAATCTTAAGGAAATATACTAGTAACATTATTGTTCTTGATATTGAACAGGATATAACAATTTTAAAAAATTTTAGTAAAATAAAAAAAATTCATTTTGATTTTATTTTTCACCTAGCAGCTGATAAGCGCGCAACTACAGGTGAAGAGTTACCCGCAGAAGTATCAATGCAGAACATTCTTAGTACTAGAAATGTTTGTAGACTCAAATTTAAAAAAATTATATTTGCATCAACATGTAAAGCTGCAGATCCTATCACCTCTTATGGAGCTTCAAAACTGATATGTGAAAGAATAATTTTAAATTCAGGTGGGACAGTTGTAAGATTTGTAAACGTGTTTGATACAAGTCACTCTGTTACTAAAATATGGAAAAAAGATCTTAAAAAAAATTCAATTAAAGTTACTGATTGTAAAAGATATTTTATAAAATTACATGAGGCAGTAAATTTACTGTTACATTCAGCTGAATTAAAACCTGGAAGATATTATCTAAGAAAATTAAAGTTATTCCATATGAAACAGATTGCTAAAAAAGTTTATCCAAATAAAAAAATTAAAATGATACCACTCAGATTTGGTGATAGACCAATTGAAAAAATTTTTGGTAAATATGAAAAAATAAAATTCGTTAACAAAAATATTAATCAAATTATTGATGTTTGGGGAAAATAATTCATATACCCTAACTATTGCAACGCCTTTTTTTAACGAAGAAGAAGGAATTGATTCTTATATAAGTACAGTTAAAAAAATTGTATCTGGATTGCCAAACAATATAAAGGTGAATCTAATTTGGATAGATGATGGTAGCAGTGATAATACCCTCAATTTATTAAAAAAAAATAGAGAGAATATTCAAAATATTCAAACAAGAATTATTGTACATAAAAAAAATTATGGCTATGGAAGAACCCTCTACAATAGCATAAAGATTGCTAATTCAGATTTCTTTATTACCTATGACGCAGATTGTTGCTATGATTATAAATTAATTTTTGAACTGTTAAAAAAAATTATATTAGACAAAAAAGATATAATCAGCATTTCTTACAAATTAGCTGATAAAAAAATGAATATTTCTTATTTTAGAAACTTCTTAGCTAATTCTTCAATCTTTTTATATAAATTCTTGTTTGAAAGTTTGAGAAATCATAATTTAACTTATTTTAATTGCAGTTTTCGTATTTACAAATTACAAGTCATACAAGATTTAGAAACATTGTCTGACGATTTTAATGCATGTGCAGAATTATTAATAAGATCCTCAAAAAAAAACATAGAAATATCTGAAATAGCTGGAAAAAATATTGGAAGAAAATTTGGTAAAAGCAAAATGAAAGTATTAAAAAATATATGCAACCATTTAATAACTATGTTTAAGATTAGATTAAATATTAAAAATAAATTAAAAAAAGATAATAATTATATAATTATTTAAATTTATTTTTATATACAGTTAAATCTTTAATTATTTTTTTTTCGGTCGATCTAGGTAAATAAGAATGATATATACCTTGGTTTTTTGGAACATATCCAGCTTTATTATTATTTCTTAGAATTTTTAAACTTTTAATCATCAAATCCATCTCTAATGATTGTATGCGATAAAAAAAATCTTTTAGCGTGTCTTGTGAATAAATTTTTATTTTCTTTCTAATTAAAATTTTACCTCTATCCATTTTTCTATCTATTAAATGTGCAGTTGCACCTTGAGGTATCATATTTAGAATTGCCCATTGATGTGTATCTAAACCTCTATTTTCAGGTAATAAGCCAGGATGTAAATTAAGGACTCCAATTTTAAAACAATTTATTACTTCTTCTCTTAAAATTCTTGCCCCTAATATTACTCCGATATCAAATTTTTTATTTTTTAAAAAATGGATACATTTAGATGAATTATGTGAGATTACTGAATAGGGTATTTTTAAAGACTGGCAAAGAATTTTAGGGTGCAAATAATTTATATCTTTTATTGTGATTTCTATTTTTTTTTTTGGAGAGTATAGCTTGATTTTATTCATAGCTATTACTTGACTAATTTTATACCCACTAGATATTAATTTAATGATACCATCTTGAGTTTTTTTATGTTTAAAATTGTAAGCAAAAACACATATCTTCATATATATATTTATATATTAATAATTTTATAATTAAATTATTAAGTTTCTTATGAAAAAAATTATTACAATAATTGGAACAAGGCCAGAAATAATCAAAATGTTTCCTGTGATAAAAGAGTTAGATAAAAAATTCAATCAAGTTTTAGTTTGGTCTGGACAACATTTCAGCTCAAATATGGTTGAAAATATTTTTAAAGATGTAAATTTAAGAAAGCCTGATTTTTCTATTGAAATAAAAGGAAAAAGATCAAATCAGTTTTTTGAATTACAAAAAAAATTATTTAAAATTATTGATAAAGAGAGGCCAAATGCCATAATTTACCATGGTGATACATTAACAACTTTAAGTGCATCAATAATCCCTTATACATACTTACATCATATTAAAAAAATTCATATAGAAGGTGGGTATCGATCAACAGATAAGGATCAAAGTGAAGAGAGACTAAGGTATATATCTGATCATATGTCTGATTATATTTTTGTTCAAAGAAAAGATGATAAAATAAATTTAAGAAAAGAGGGAATTACTAAAAATGTCTATGTAGTTGGAAATTCAATTAATGACTCAGTAAGTTTAATTTCCAAAAAAATACGAAATGATAAATTGAATTTAAGTTACGTTCTTTGCACTATACATAGACAAGAAAACGTAAATAATAATGCAAGGTTTAAGAAAATTTTAAACATAGTTAATTATATCTCAAAGTCGTACAAAGTTATTTTTTCTATACATCCAAGAACTAAAAAACAAATATATAAAAATAATTATTATCTCTCTAAAAATATAGAAATTATAAATCCAACAAAATATTCAGCCTTAATAAATTTAATTAAAAACAGCAAGTTTGTCTTAAGTGACTCCGGAGGTATTCAGGAAGAAAGTGTAATATTAAAAAAACAATGCTTGGTTCCCTTAAATTTCACTCCACATTCTTTCTATCTTGGAAAAAAGTCGAATATTTTATTAGATTTATCTCTAAATCAATTAAAAAAAATTTTAAATTACGTAGGAAAAAATAAAAAATATAATGGAAATTTTAGACATGGAAAAAATGTATCAAAAAAAATTTCCTCAATAATTTTACAGAAATTGAATGATTAAATTTTTTGACTTCAATAAATATAATAAAGAGATATTAAGTTTTCCTAAAGTAAAAGAATTAGTTTGGGTAAACGGAAAAGAAATTTTCGAATTTGAAAACGATCTTAGGAAAACATTGAATACTAAAAATCTAGCAATTACTTGTAATAGTGGTTCAGACGCATTATTTCTATCTTTAACTTATTTAAAAAAAAAAAATCCAGAAAAAAATATTATTATAACGACTCCATTCTCTTATATAGCTAGTTCATCTATACCTAAATTCTTAGGTTTTGAACTTATATATATAGATTTAGATATAAATGATTATTTATTGGATTTAGATAAATTAGAATTATTTTTAAATAAAACAGATAAATCAATAAAATCAAAAATTGCTGGAATTATTTTTGTCGAAATATTTGGGGGTACAAAAAACCTTGTTAAATTAAAAAAAATTGCAAAAGAAAATAACCTTTGGATATTAGGGGATTGTGCGCAAAGTTTTGGTACTAAATTTAAAAATATCCCTTCCATTGAGTATTATGACATTGCCATTACGAGTTTTTATCCAACCAAAATACTAGGAGCAGCAGGAGACGGAGGGGCAATATTTTTAAAAAATAATTTACAATATAAAAATATTTTTCTACTTAAAAATAATGGTCATAGATTAATTAATAAAGACGAATGTTTAGATGTAGGAGTCAATTCAAGATTAGACACATTGCAATCGTTTGTATTACAAAAGAAATTGAAAGATTTTAAAAATGTACTTAATAAGAAATTTCAAATTACAAATTATTATAACCAAAATTTAAAAAATTATGTGCAAATTACAAAATACGAAAATAATGTAAAAAGCAATAATTATATTTATAGTTTTATGGTAGAAAAAAAATTAAGGAACAAATTAATTAAACATTTAATAAAGAAAAAAATTGAAGCAAAGATTATTTACAAAAAACTGTTGCCTCAAAATAAAATCTTAAAGTCCAAAACTAGAACAGAATTAGAAATGGCTAATATTGTGAGAGATAAATTAGTTTCTATACCTAGTCATCCAAATTTATCAGATATAGAAGTTGAAAAAATTTCAAAAGAAATTAGGAACTTTATGTCATGAATATCTATTTTTTATCTGCAACAAAAAATGGAAAGGATTTAATAGAGCTTCTTAAAAATAAAATAAAAATTAAAGGTATAATTACAATAAGCCCAAAGACTGCAAAAAAAACAGTCGATAGATTTTCATTAAAAAACTATTGTATTGAGAATAAGTTTGATTATCTAGTTTCGAAAGATTATTCAAATCTAAAAGATATAAAACAAAAAATCTTAAAAAAAAAAATTGACTATTTATTTTGTATAAGTTGGCAAAGAATAATTCCAGATTGGTTAATTGAGCATGCCAAAGTTATGTGTATTGGTGCCCATGGCAGTCATGATGGTATTAACAAGGGCAGAGGTAGATCTCCTTTAAACTGGGCATTATTACTTGGAAAAAAAAAATATAAAATTTCTATTTTTAAAATAAATAAACATATTGTTGATAGTGGAGAAATACTTGGCACAAAAAAATTTGATATAACTGATCATGATAATATTTACTCATTGTATGTAAAAAATCATATAGCAATCTCAGAAATGATTATTAAGTTTTTAAAGAAAAAAAGCATAAAATTTTTTTCTCAAAACAGCAATTCATCAAGGTATTTACCCAAAATAGACGCGTTGGATGGTCAAATAGATTGGAATTTAAATAATAAAAAAATACTGAATTTTATAAGATCAAAATCTCACCCATATTTTGGTGCGTTTACTAAATTTAATAAAGAAAAAATTATTATTTTTGACGCTATACCAATAAAGCAGATGTTATCTAAACAAAAACCTGGAAAGGTACTGCTAAAGCTGTACGATGGCAGTTTCCTGGTTCAAACGGGTAAAGATTTGTTACTAGTTAATGACTTTAAAATGAAAGAAAAAATCAATATTACAAATAATTCTAAATTTAAATCATATGATTACAAACAAAATATAAAGAATAAGGTATTAAGACATAATAAAAAATACCCTAAATATAAGATTAATAAATCAATTCTAAGAGAGATTAAAAATGAAATTTAAAATAAATGAATATACTAAAATTTTAAAATTTATTAAATCACGAAAATATACTTTTATAAATTCGATTTATTGGAAAAAATATAATAATTCAAAAAAAAAATAATTATTCTCCGGCATGATATTGATTTTGATTTAGAATTTGCTCTCATTATTGCTACTATCGAAAACAAACTCAAAGTTAGATCAAATTTTTTCTTTTTAATAAACGATGAATATTATAATATTTTTTCTCCTCAATCAGAGAAAATCTTGAAAAAAATTTCAAATTTAGGTCATTATATTGGTCTACATATTGATCCATCGAGATATGACAAAATAAATTTTAATAAAAATATTAAAAGAGATATTAAATATTTTGAGAATTTTTATAATTTAAAAATAAATTCTTATTCTTTTCATAAACCAACGATATATAATTTTAGTAAAATAAAAATTAATTCTCAATATCATTCATATAATAAAAATCTATTAAAAGAATATAAATATATATCAGACAGTTCAATGGTATTTGATTATAAACTGCTTAAAAACATAATAACAAAAGGGGAAAAAATTCATTTATTAATCCATCCATTGTGGTGGACTACAAATAGTAATAAAATTAATTCAAAATTAAATGAAGTGATAAATAAAAAAGTTGAGAGTTTAAAATATATTTTTCATGATTATAAAACTCTATTAAAATCAATAAATATTAACAAAAGCAAAAAAAAGTTTTTATATCATCTTAAATCGATGAAATAATAGATTTATAGGGATGGATTTTTATAATAATAATTATTTTCAATCAAAAGAATTTAAAGAATTAAACAAAGAAATTTTTGATTATGAAATAATTGATACTATTGAGAATAAATTTTATATTTATAGAAATAATAGTATTTTTAATAAAAAAATTAATATATCAAAAGCAAACTTTGGCTCAGAATTTAGGGGAATTTTAGAAACTTTTGGCCAAATTATTAATTTAAATTCAAAGAATTATAGTGAAAAATTAAAATCTTTTTTAAAAAAAAATAATGAAATTGTAGAAAATAGAAAAATAGGAATAATAACTTTTAGAGCATTCGATATTGAACAAAAAGAAAAGTTTGATGAAATTAAAGATATTTTTAAAAATGAAAAATTTGTATGTAGGCCATGGAAGACTTCAATAATTAATCTAAATAGTGTTAATAAAGATGATTTAATTAAAAGTTTTTATACAAGAAGAGAAATAAGAAGAATTAAAAAAAAAAATGTTTTTATTGAGAATGTTAATTCTTTTGAAGAATACAAATTATATATTAAATACTTCCTAAAATCTTTTGGTCATGAAAATTATCCAAATAAGAATAAATATTATTGTTATTCAATGTGGGAAAATCTTAAAATTTTCCACAACTTTTTTATTATAAAAGTAGATAAAGAACCATATGCTATTTTTGGAGTAAGAATTTTTAATAACAGAGCATACTGGTGTATGGTAGGAAGACTTAAAAATTATAAGTATTCTTTACATGCATATGCTATTGACTTTTTGTTTGACTTCTTAAATCAAAAGAAAGTAGATTTTCTTGATTTGACAGGATTTAATCCAAACCCAAAAACTAAAAAAGAGGAAAGTATTAAAAAATTTAAAAATTTATTTAATGCTAAAATAATATATCAACCAACATTTATAAAAGATAATACCTTTTTAATCAAAACTTTAAGAAAAATTTCAAATAAAATTTTATCAAAAAATACATTCGCTGACCAAAATATTTTTTAGCTAATGAAAAAAATTTATCTTTTATTATTAATTTTTTTTGTATTGATAAATTTTAAAACATATGAATTTCAATCCATCAATTTTCAAGAAAGAAAAAAAATTGAAACAACATATCTTATTAAAGCAATTAATTTTTTTAAAAGATATTTTGAAACAAAAAAAATTATAAAAAAAAACTTCTTAAATAATAGTGAATTAAGTAATTTAAATAAAATAGAACTCATATTTATTTGGACAAAAAAAAATATTGAACTTAATTATGAATATGTTGTAGACGACCATCATATAAATATTATTAAAAGAGGAAAAGGAACTCATGATCAAAGAGCATTAGTTTTTGCGATGTTATTAAATTTTTTAAATATTGATTCATTTTATAAATGTTCTAAAGACAACTTTTCTTGTCTCACATTTGTAAAACTTAATAATAAATGGTTATTTTATGATATAAATCAATGGAAATTTAATGATTTAATTAAATATAAGAATAAAAATTTTTTGTATGAATACGATAAAATTGATACTGAGTTTAAATTAAAGAATTCTTATGCAGAAATTTTTCAATCACTTAACAATGATATTGACTGGGAATTGTATAATAACACCTCATATATACAAACACCGATTAGAAGATTAGTTTATTTTATTAATGAAAAAAGATAAAATTTTATTTATTACTGGTGCGAGACCCAATTTAGTAAAATTATCTCCAATTTATAATTATTTTAAAAAAAAAAATTATTTTAATGTAGATTTCCTACATACAAATCAGCATAGCGAAAAAAATTTATATTTAAATCAATTGAAAGATTTGAAAATTCCATTTCCAAAAAATTTAATTAAAAAAAAAAAATTTAATTCTGATCTAGAAATGATTAGTTACTTAATGAGAGAGGTATATTTTTCTTTAAAAAAAATAAAACCTCAATACGTAGTTATTTTTGGTGATGTTGA
>MDSZ01158876.1_pt1 | contig 18988 bp, 14 predicted proteins | sample 811201 | NCBI WGS metagenome assembly MDSZ01 (sample SAMN05326647, study PRJNA326480) | marine metagenome | isolation source: seawater | place: Indian Ocean: North | collected 2010
TCAAACAAACATGGCAGATGTTCATTGCCTCTGGTTATCCACCTTTTAAACAATTCGCCGTTCTCATTAATTATAATGGCTTGGCCCGGGGCAACGTTAGACAAAACCTCAAACTCCAACGCGGTAAGCGCACTACTTTCAGACGCTATCATGAGAGAGTCTTTTCTTTTCCCAATGGAAAGAGGTCTAATTCCATTTGGGTCCCGAAATGCAACAAGGCCAATGCCTGCAACTAGCATTGTTACTGCGTATCCACCTTGGCACTTTTCATAAACTTTTTTAAGAGCTTTGAAAACATGTTCATTAGTTAGCTTTCTAAAATTAATTTTATACAATTCATAAGCAAATAAATTCAACAAGACTTCTGAATCAGAATTTGTATTGAACTGGCAAAAGTGTGTTTTGATAAGCTCTGACCTTATCTTTTCACTGTTAATTAGGGTGCCATTATGCCCAAGTGTTATGTTTACTGGGTTTGCTGTATAAAAAGGTTGAGCATCACTGACATTACCTGACCCAGCTGTGGGGTATCGAACATGCCCTATTCCGATATTTCCGATGAGATGAGAGTACGACCTCTCTTGTTTGAAAGCTTCTGTTACAAGACCCAATTCTTTTTGTAGATGCATCTTGGAGCCATCCCAAGTTGAAATCCCAGCAGCATCTTGGCCTCTGTGTTGTACCTGAATAAGGGCATCGTAGATCTCGCTACAGACATCTTTATTTTTGTTATATATACCTATGATTCCACACATTATAATTGTTCAGTAATATCTGATGCTTTACCAATATAAGATTCTGGTGCTAGGTTTAATAAATTTGATTTACTGTTGTCTGATATATTCAATGATTTTATAAATCGAACTATTGACTGTTCATCTATTTTTTCACCTTGAGTCATGTTTTTTAGTTTTTCATAGGCATTAAGCTTTCCTTCTTTACGAAGAATTGTCTGAATAGCTTCCCCTAGAACTTCCCAATGAAAATTCAATTCTTGTTTTATTTTGTTTCTGTTTATTGTGATTCTTGACAGTCCTTTTAAGATATTTTTTAAAGATAAATAAGAGTATCCTATGGCCACGCCTTGATTTCTTAAAACAGTTGAATCAGTTAGATCTCTTTGCATTCTTGAGATTGGTAGCTTTTGAGAAAGGTGGCTCAAAAGAGCATTTGAAATACCTATATTACCTTCTGCATTTTCAAAGTGAATTGGATTTATTTTATGTGGCATCGTTGAAGAACCCACTTCGCCAGCTACTTTTTTTTGAGAGAGAATTCCGCGACTAATATATAACCACAAATCTTGGCAGAGGTCTTTTAGTATTGTGTTAACTCGAATAATTTGGTGGAAGCTTTCGGCCATACTATCATGTGGTTCTATTTGTGTTGTAACTATATTGGGCTGCAGACCAATAGATTTTATGAATTTTGTTGAAAATTTGACCCAATTGATGTTTGGATATGCGCTAACATGGGCTGACCAGTTTCCAGTAGCCCCACTTAGCTTACCAAGTGCTTTGTGTTTTTTTAATTGTACTATCTGCCGTTCTAATCTTTTGCAAAAGACACCGATTTCTTTACCAAATGTAGTTGGAGTTGCCGGTTGGCCATGGGTCATAGATAACATAGATACCGAACGATACTTTTTTGCAATTCTTTTTAGGTCGCGATGTACTTTTGTAATTGCTGGAGTATAAATTTGTTTTAGCGCATGAGACCACATGAGTGTATAAGATAAATTATTTACATCTTCTGATGTAAGCGCAAAGTGAATCCACGGATGTAATGAAGTTTTGCAATGTTTCTGGATGTAATACTCTATTGCTTTCACATCGTGGTTTGTTTCCAATTCAATGCTTTTTATAGATTGAGCTGAGTTTAAATCAAAGCTTTGATACGCTTTTCTTAATTTTTTCTGCTGTCTTTCGCTTAAAGTTTGAAGCTCTTTTACTTTTTTTTCTTTACTAAGCGCAATGAGATATTCGACCTCAATATAAATTCTATACCGCATGAGAGCGGCTTCAGAAAAGTATGCATTCAGTTCTTTAACACTGCCACTGTAGCGACCATCTAGCGGAGATAATGCACCAAGCGCGTTATGCACCTAGTATCCGCTTGACTGCCAAGGCACAATTGCCAGGATCAATAACTGTGAGGACTGGAGTGTTGCTAGGCATTTGTAAAGTTGAATGTATATTTACTAGCATGTCAGCCTTATCTGAAAAAGGAGGACAACCAAGTGTTGGGAATTCGGAGTTTGCTGCTACAAAACCAGATAGGGCATTTGATCTACCTGCGATGGTAATATATACGATGTTTTCTTTATCTTTGTTAGCATTTAATATTTCTAATACCTTTAATGGTTCTTTGTGTGCAGAGGCTGCGTGCTTCTCCCATTCTATTTTGTAACTATCAAGTTTATCAGTTATTTTTTTTGCATGAGGCTCATCTGAAACAGAGCCCATTATTATCACAGTTTTCATGATAAGTTCTCCATGTTTTCATTAATTCTATTTTGAATTGATTTTCCAGTATCTGGGAATGGGAAAAGACCTCCGGTGATGGTTTCGTATAAATAGATATACCTACTAGATAATTCAGCAACTAATTCATCTGGCGCATCGGGTAGAGTATCATCGTTATAAGGGTCGCAATTGTCAACAAACCATAATCGCAAAAACTCTTTGTCAATATTTTGAGGTTCAAGACCAGAATTAAATCGCTTTTGGTAAGATTCCGCAATCCAATATCTGCTAGAGTCAGGAGTGTGTATCTCATCGATTAAAACAATGTTTCCATCTGCGTCACGACCCATTTCGTATTTAGTGTCAACCAATATCATACCGTTTTCAGCAGCTTTTTTTTGTCCAAATGAAAACAGCTCCAAGGCTTTTTCACTACAATATTCCCAATCTCTTTCTGTCATCCAATTTTCTTTTATAATGTTTTCTGGTGATATGGGTCTATCGTGGTCTTCTTCTTTTGTTGTTGGGGTAAGCATATTTTGATCAAGCTTCTGATTTTTTATTAGGCCATCAGGAAGTTCGTTTCCACAATATTCACGGTCACCATTTTTGTATACGGTCCATAGGGATGTACTTGTGCTTCCTGTTATATAGCCTCGAACAACAAATTCAATTGGGAAAACAGCACACTTTTTTGCCAGAGTTACGTTTGGGTCTGGTATGTCAATTACGTGGTTTTTGATTATGTCCTTCGTTTGATCAAACCACCAGGCACTAGTAAGGTTTAGAACCTGACCCTTAAATGGGATTGATGCTAGGACGCGGTCAAAAGCACTTTGTCTATCAGTTGTTATAAGGGCAATTTTTTCACCTAGGTCGTATTGGTCTCTGACTTTCCCAGTTTTCTTAGTTCCCCCTTCAAGAGATGTATTGGTTAGCGTGTTGGATATTTCCGCTATAATGCGGTCTTTATAGTGTTTAGTTGATTCTATAGCATTCATGAGATAATGGGTTAAATAGTATGTTTGTTTCTAAAATTTCATTTATTACGGCATCGATATTACCGCGTTTTGTAGACAGATTCCACACTACACCGCGTTTTATTTTAACCAATCCATCAATCTGAAATCTATCAGTTAACGACTCTTGTTTTAATCTACCATGCATATCTTCTTTTTGATGCACAAGAATCGATATGGTTGTTTCATTTGCTTCGCGCTCACCTATGAACTCCTTATTTGAATTATATAGCTCTCCAGATGCTTCTATCTTTTTCAATATGTTTTCTTTTTCACCAACAGTTTTAATCTCCCAATGAGTTTGGCGGGTTAAGGCAATATCATATCCAAGCTGAATAAGCATATTTTGAACTGAGGTGGCTTCATTATCGGTGATAATCATATTCACTAACCATTCAGTGCAGGAGTCATCAACTGAATACTCTTTCAGGCTGTAGCTTTTTTGATTATGAACTAGAACATGATCGGTAATGGGATTACCCATTTTAATAAATTCTTTCATAGATGAAAAGATTTGATCTCCATTTTCTGTTCTTTCTGGGTGGGGCATGATGGCCATAATGTTTCCCTTGTTATTACATACTGCAGCTAGGTTATAAATCGATCCATTTGGATTGATTGGGAATTCATTTGGAGTGTTTCCTTCCTCATCGCAGTATAAATAGACAGCCTGATCATTCATGATAATATTATCTAATAAAGACTCAGGCATTGCAAAGCGCCCTTCACCATGAGCTAAGGGGATTTTTATTATCTGGTCTTTTTTAAGACTCCTAGTAAATGCGCACCTTTTTGGTTCAGAATTCATTTTGAGTTTTGCCCAAGCATTATAATATCCAACACCAAGGACTTGCCCGTCTTTAACTCTCTTATTATCAGTAAGAGCTATGCCAACTTGGTTGTTTTTGAATCCGGGAACCAGTCCGCTTTCTACTAAAATTTGAGCACCATTGCAGATTCCTAAGATTGGTTTGTTTTTATTTGATTCGATTGCTAGTTGTTTCATAATTGGGTCTAGCGCAGCTATGACTCCAGCCCTAGATCTGTCTTCATAAGAAAACCCACCAACTATAATATAGCCATTTAAATTTGAGAGGTTTTTTGGGTTTTCATTCCATAAAAACTCTATAGGATTCATCCCTACTCGATTACAAGCCATGATGGTTTCTCTCTCAGTGTTTGAGCCGGGGAATTGAATTATTCCTATGTTTATATCTGATTGCACAACATCTACTCTATTATTACTTCTTTATTTCCGCTTACTATTTTACCTATTTCAAATATTGGTGAGATATTCTGTAGTGTATTAGAAACAGCTTCTAATTCTTTATCTTCTATCACTAAAACCATACCTATGCCCATATTAAAGGTCCTATACATTTCATTCTCTGCAATATCTCCAATTGATTGAATTGAAGTAAAAACATCTAATGTGGGCCAAGAATCTTTTTTTAAGACTGCTGCACAATTATTAGGAAGTATACGCGGAATATTTTCAATAAGTCCACCTCCTGTAATGTGGGCAATACCATGGATATTTATTCCTTTTTTAATAAGATATGATATATGATTTGTATAGTTTATATGTGGCTCTAAAAGGGTCATCCCAACGGATTTTTGAAGTCCTGGAAATGTATCTTCTACATTTAGTTTACCAATATCAAAAAAGACCTTTCTAGCTAATGAGTACCCATTTGTATGTAGTCCGCTTGAAGGAAGGCCAATTACTCGGTCGCCTGTTTTTATGTGTTCTCCTGTTATAATTTTATCTTTTTCTACAACTCCTGTTATAACTCCAACTAGGTCGTGCTCACCAGGCAGGTATGTATCTGGCATTTCTGCAGTTTCACCCCCTACAAGTGAAACTCCAGTATCTTTGCATGCTTTTACCATACCAGAGACTATTTTCTCAACCACATCGGGTCTTAGTTTGTCGTTTGCAATGTAATCAAGAAACGTCAATGGTTTTGCGCCCATAACTAGTATGTCATTTGCACATGCACTTAAAAGATCTAACCCTATCGTATCAAATTTGTTTAGTTTTCTGGCAATTATAGCTTTTGTTCCAACCCCATCTATGCTTTGAACCATAACGGGATTTTTATATTCATTTAGAATAGGTTTCAGATTATATAATGATCCAAAGCTACCCAAGCCAGTAAGTACATTTTTTGTGAATGTGGATTTAACACTGTTTTTGATTAAATCTACTGTTTTGTTTCCTGCGTCAATGTTTACACCTGCTGATTTATAATCTACTTTTGCCATATTTATTATTTATTTAAAATAATTAAAGTTTTTCTCTGAGACCATTTTCCCATCTGTTTTTAGCATCTTCTATACCAAGATTAATCGAATTATTTAAGCTGATATGATTGCCACCAGTTTCGCCAATTTTAAAGATTTTTAAATTATATTTTTTAAAGATTTTTTGAACGTCTGTTGTTTTGTCTTTATCAGTTTCAATTACAAATCCACCTGTTTCAGAAAAAAGCAATTTACTTATTTCAAGCTCACCGGGGATTGTGACGTTGCAGCCAATATTATTAGCAAATGTCATCTCCGCGATTGATATTGCTATTCCTCCATCGGATATATCATGACAAGAAAGCGTTAACTTTTTTTCTGCACAGTCTGTTATGGCAAATATTTGATTTCTTGCTTCAATTAAATCTGGTTTCGGCACATTAGCACCCAATTCTTCATAAAGTTGATAGTATATTGATCCACCCAATTCATTTTTTCTTTCACCTACCATAAGTATATCTGATTTTGACTTTTGGAAATTCATAGGTAATGAATTATCAACATTTTTTAATTTTCCAAGGCAGCTCACAATTGGACTGGGTGGAATTGAACCATTTTTAGATTCATTATAAAAACTTACATTTCCCGCAATAATTGGAGTTGGGTTTTTTGGGTGCTCTTTAAGTGTTATAGCTTTACATGCATCAGAGACACCTCGTGTTCCTTCTACAAATTCCCACATTTGATTAGGTTTTTCTGGATTGCCAAAGCAGAGACAATCAGTCACTGCGTGTGGTGTTGCTCCAACGGCTGCAACATTTCTCATTGCTTCAACCACCGCATTTATACCGCCCCAATAAGGATCTATCATTGAATATCTTGGGTTGTGATCAGTTGAAAGCGCGATGCCTACTTTGCGTATTTCTTCAGGATAATCTACAGAATTAAATGGAGCTAAAACTCCTGAGTCTGCAGTACCAGACTCCATATGTATTCTTCCTTGAACTTGTTTATCATACTTTTCAAAAATAGGTTCTCTGCTAGCAATATTTTCATGTGCTAGAATTTCTAGTAAAGCTTTACCAAAATCATTTAGAATTGGTAATTCTGGTTCAGATAGTGATAATGTTGGTTTTTTGAAGGGCCTGTTGTATAAAAATCCTTTTGTTACCTGTTTTGCTGAAGCATTAACTATTTCTTCTTTTCCATTATGTACAATGTATTTACCATCATTTCGTATTTTTCCAATTACAGATGCCATTGCTCCTTTACTTACGCTAGGTAAGTCAAAGATGTTGTTATAGTGATTCGTTATTATAGGCGTTATTTCAGGAGGGCATACCCACATAAATCTTTCTTGAGTTTCACTGCAAAGGTATATAGAGGGGTGTAAATTTTTCATACCTACATGAATTTTATCCATCCAAACTTCTGAACCAAATCCAGAGGTCTCTGCTAGTTCAACGCTGGCACACGCAACACCTCCTGCCCCCAGATCTTTGAACCCAACCTTATCAATAAGATTTTTTTCTTTTAGAATTTTAAATAGAGCATATGACGATTTTAGGAGATGTCTTTCAAGAAATGCGTTTGGTTCTTGAACGGCGCCTTTATTTTTTTCTTTTTCTTCTTCTTCTAGTTCAAGTGATGCGAAGCTAGCTCCGCCAAAGCCACTATTATCTGTAGGTTTCCCTATGAGAATTAAATCATGACCACTTGAATTCTCTGGTGCATAAGAATGAATAATTTGATCTTCCCTAACTATGCCAAGGGTAACCAAGGTAACAAGACAATTTTCATTGTATCCTTCATTAAAATAGAGATCTCCCCCAATATTTGGTACGCCCAGAGGATTACCATAGCCAGCAATTCCAGATACAACACCATCGTGTATCCATTTTGTTTTATTTTTGTCTATGTCACCAAAACGCAGTGAATCTGTGCAGCCTATTACCTCTGCCCCCATACACATTACATCACGAACATTGCCTCCAACTCCAGTTGCCGCTCCTTCATATGGTACTATTTGAGAGGGGTGATTATGGGATTCGTGGCTCATAACAATGCACCACCGAAACCCCTTGGAGTCTTTTGCTATTGAGACAACCCCGGCATCTTCTTTTGCGCCTAGTATTACATCTGGACTTTCGGTTGTGAACTGTTTTAAATGGGTCCTGCTACTTTTATAGCTGCAGTGTTCTGAGCCTTGTATTGAAAACAATACTAGCTCTGCAATTGAAGGAGCTCGACCAAGCATCTCGCTTTGAATCATTTTTGCTTCATCTGGTGTTATAGATATATTAAGCTCTAACAGCTTCGACTTTATTTGGCTATTAGATAAGCCTAAGAAGTTGATAGTCTCTTTTGTGAATGCCACTATCGTATAATAGTCTCATGGCGCTGGGGGCCAACAGAAACGATTTTTACTGGACAAGATACTTGTTCTTCAATAAAAGAGATGTACTTTTTCAATGTTTCTGGTAGGGCATTAAATCCTTTTTCCCATATCTTATCTGGTAGATTTTCCCATCCATCAAGAGTTTCATATATAGCCTGGGTTTGTCTATACTTTGTTAAACTTGCAGGCATTTCTATTACTTTTTTCCCATTTATATCATAAGCAGTACAAATTTTAATTTTATTAAAGCCGTTTAAAACATCTAATTTAGTTAACGCAATTTCTGTTAGTCCATTTACTCTTACAGCTTGACGAACTTGAACAAGGTCTAGCCACCCAACTCTCCGTGGTCTTCCTGTTGTTGTTCCATATTCACCACCTTTATTTCTTAGTGAATCAGCATCTTTTCCATGTATTTCTGAAGGTAAAGGACTTTCTCCGACGCGGCTAAGATATGCTTTAACAACTCCAATGATTCGCCCTATATCTCTAAAGCTCACTCCAGTTCCTGTTGATATATGTCCCGCAGCTGTGTTTGAAGATGTTGTAAAAGGATAAATACCATGGTCGACATCAAGGCTTATTCCTTGTGCACCTTCAAACAATATCGACTTATTATCTTTTAGGGCTTTATAAAGTTCAACTGAAGTATCGCTTATATATGGTTTTAATTTTTTCCCATACTCACAGTATAATTTGAAAATATCATCTACTGTATGTTCAAGTTTTTGAGATAGGGCTTTTTCAATTATACCTTTTGCAAATGCATGCCCCTTAACTAGTTTTTCCATTAAAACATCAGGTTCGATTAGGTCAATAATTCTTATACCATTCCTGAACATCTTATCAGCATAAACAGGTGCAATTCCTCTGCGTGTACTGCCTGCGGCAAGATCCCCCTGATGATTGGATAATGCAGAATCAAGTGTAATATGATATGGCATTATTACATGAGCTCGGTCGCTTATCAACAATTTTGGATTTATGCCTTTCCCTTTGACATATTCTATTTCGTTTAACAAGGCGTTTGGATCCACTACTACACCGTTGCCAATAATTGATATTGGTTCTCCATAAACGATTCCAGAAGGTATAAGATGTAATTTGAATGTGTTGCCATCAACAATAACAGTGTGTCCGGCATTGTTACCTCCATGGAATCTCACAACATAGTCTGATTCACCTGCAAAAAAATCTGTGATTTTTCCTTTTCCTTCATCACCCCACTGGGCTCCGACTATTGCTGTGACCTTTGAAGATGTATTTGACACTAATTCAATAAGTAAATTTTAATTTATATTTGGAATACAGGTATTAATAAAGGCTTTTATTAAGCGGGTAAGATTACATTAAAAATAATTGAAACCAAAAGATTGAAAACGTAATTATTAAATATTTATTCGCTTGTATTATTTTTTGAGTTTTTTTTGTATTTGGACTTAGCCCAGTTGAGGACTTTTTTTATTGGCGGGAAATAATCTGCTAGAATTATCAAACCAGGTATACCAAACATCCATCCTTGAAAAACAGGTATGAGCCCACCGATTAGGCCGATAATGACCAGCGCAACTCCTAAAATAATTTTTGCAGTATGCTTTATCAATTTATAATTGATTGATTAGCTTATTTTTTATTAATGAATCAAGCTCATTGCTCTCTTTTTTCAATAAATTTTCTTGTAAAAAATGATAGACTATATCATTTATTAATGGGAGTGTAGTACTTGCTGGCAAGCTTCCTACATCCATTACGTATTCAATCAGCGGGGACATTAGGGGTATATCAGTATAATCTAGATGCAATGTGTTTCTAATGTGTAATTCATATTTATTGTTTGATGAATTCACTAATAAATCATTTAATTCTAAATAATTTGTAGGATAATCAGAGTCACTCCAGCTTGGCCTGCCTATAAATAAAATAGGAACGCTGATTCCAGAAGATTTTACAGAATCGGGGAGTGGATTTATCCAACCATCTAGTGCAAAGCATGTTTTGATTCTCGAGTTATTGTGAGATGTGAGTATTGCAGTTGCTCCTCCATATGAGTGCCCTCCAACAGCAATATGTTTCATATCGACTCGATGTGATATGTTTGAAATTATTTGATTGCTATTTATTTTTTCTAATTGATTCAAAACAAAATCAATATCTAAATATCTTGTTCTTAATTGGTTCTTACGTATCAAGACACTGTCAGTTTTACTAGTAATATCGGATCTGTAGTTTGCGACTTTTCCATTTGGGAAAATGGTGAGATTTGAATCAAAACTATGATCTGGGGCTACAACGATATATCCCAGGCTAGCAAGGTGCTCAAAGAGTGTTTGGTGTAGATGACGAGATCCTGATAGTCCATGAGAAAAAATTAAAGCAGGAAACTTTTCTTTTTGATTAGAGCAAGGTGCATTTATATAGCTGTTTGTTTTTACTAAATCAAGGTGTCTTGGTAAGAAAGATGGAATTTTACCAGCGGCGGCAAGTGTTTTTGATCGTAGTTCCATATGGTCCATGTATTTGCTTTTTTTAAGGTTTTCTACGGATTTTGCAGGGTACCATATTTGTACCATTATTTGTCTGATATCATCTTTTATCTCATCAGTAAACCACTCAAGCCTAGTGCTATCTACCCAATAAAATGTTTGAGTTCCAATAGAGAACGGTCCTTTTGGTTTAGGCAAATCAAAAACAGGAACTAACCAAGGCAATACAATAGAAAACACTAACCATGTTCCAAGTATAATTTTTGAAGTAATGTTTGTAATTTTAAATTTATAAACTAAAAAGATGAAAGCTAGAAGATAAGCAGTAGGTAAAAACTGCCATCTAAGACCCTCTATCAGATATTGAATTAAAAGTCCTATGATAGATATAAAGAGCAGATAAAGAAAAGTTTTCTTATCTTGGTATATAAAAAAACTAATTAAGGACCAAATTAAAAAGAGAAGAGTAAGTATTTCAAAAGGACGCATAGATTTGAGTTAGTAAATTTAGCATGAAAAATACAGCGAGAATAAAAACTATGGCATTTCAAAAATTAGATTTTAACAGGCTGTCTGAATCAGATATGATTTTTCGGTCTCAGTCTTTTTATTCAGATATTGTAAAAAGAAGGACAGTAAGAGATTTTTCAAGCAAGGAAGTCCCATTTGAGATAATTAAAAATGCTGTTAAAAGCGCATCTTCAGCACCATCTGGTGCTAACAAACAACCCTGGCATTTTGTTATTGTAAAAGACCCAAAAGTAAAAATTAAAATTCGTGATGCTGCAGAGGAAGAAGAAAAAAAATTTTATGAACATCGAGCCCCAGAAGAGTGGCTTAAAGACCTTAATCAATTTGGCACAAATTGGGAAAAATCCTTTATAGAAACTGCTCCTTATTTGGTTGTAGTTTTCAAAATAAATTATGATTTAGACGGTGAAAAGCGCACAAAGAATTACTACGTAAATGAGTCCGTTGGTATTGCATCGGGGTTCTTATTGGCAGCTTTACATCAATCTGGACTTGCAACACTAACTCATACGCCATCTCCAATGGGATTTTTAGAAAAAATATTAGAGCGTCCTAAAAATGAAAGAGCGGTGCTCCTTATTCCAGTTGGCTACCCTGCAAAAGATTCAAGGGTACCAATATTGCAAAAAAAAGATATGAATTCAATATGTACGATAATATGAGATATTTATGTCGGTAATGATTTTTATTACAGGGGGTACTTTTGATAAGGAATATGATGAGATCAGGGGGGAGTTATATTTTAAAGATACCCACATGCGAGAGATACTTGAGCTCGGAAGATCTAAGTTAGATGTTAAAATAAAAAATTTAATGTTAATTGATAGTTTAGATATGCAGGAAGAAGAGCGAAATGTTATACTAGAGCATTGTAAATCATCAAACATTAACCAGATTGTCATAACCCATGGTACCGATACAATGACTACTACGGGGAAGGTTTTAGCAGATGCAAATTTAGAGAAAACTATTGTTCTAACTGGTGCGATGATCCCATATAAATTTGGTAGTAGTGACGGTCTTTTTAATCTAGGGGGAGCGCTTGCCTATGCACAAACTTTGCCAAGCGGGGTATATGTGGTGATGAACGGGCAATATTTTAATTATGATGAAGTAGAAAAAAATAAAAATACTGGAGTTTTTGAGAAATTTGTAAAATAGTCTTATCTCAATAATAAATAGAGTCAAAGTATTATGTATATATATAAGGAGTAAAAATGTCAGATAAAGTTTTATATCACAACCCAAGATGAGGTAAAAGTCGCAAGGCCGTGTTGCTTTTAGAACAAAATAATATTGATTTTAAGATTGTTGAATATTTAAAAAATCCATTATCTGTAGATGAAATACTTGTTATTTCAGAAAAACTTGATAAGAGGCCTAAGGATTTCATAAGAAAGTTAGAAAGGGATTTCAAAGAAAATAATATTATATCTCATATAGATGATGATAAGATGTTAGCGCTGAGTATTGAAAAATTTCCAAAGATAATGGAAAGGCCTATTTTTGTAAATGGGAATAAAGCTATTATAGGGCGACCACCAGAAAATGTTTTAAGCATATTGTAATGAAAATAAAGGATAGCAGGACTTTTATTTTTATTATTTATTTATTTATTAATGGATGTCAGCCGTTTGTAACAGAATTTTCAGATAATAAAGACCTTTTAAAATTTGAAGCTTCTAATGTAGATCAGAATTCTAGTGTTTATCAAGGCGGAGAGGTAAAGGTCTTGACCTGGAACATACGCTTTGGCATTGGGAGATTTCCCTTTTTCGGAGATTCTTGCGGAGATGGGGTTGTTGCAGATGAAGATATTGTTTCAACAGCTCTTCAAGCAATAGCTGATACCATTAATGCAATAGATGCTGATGTGGTACTGCTTCAAGAGGTAGATATTAATTCAAAGAGGACAGGGTATTGGAACCAATTGCAATATCTTTTGGATAATACCTATCTTAATTATGGCGTTTTTGCATCTATGTGGAAGGCAGACTTTGTTCCTACTGATGGCATTGGGAGAGTTAACACAGGTAACGCAATTCTTTCTAAATATGAATTGTCGGATGCAGAGCGTATCCAATTAAGATTAAGGACAGACCAGTCAGACCTTGTTCAATATTTTTATTTAAGACGAAATATTTTAAAGGTATCAATCCCAGAATTAAAAAATGAGAATAAGCTTTTTTTTGCTGTTAATATTCACGCTACTGCCTTTGCAACCGACGATACAAAGCAACAGCATATAAACAAGTATGTTGAGGTATTAAAATCAATTGATGATGCGGGGCATATATTTGTTTCTGGCGGTGACTTAAATGCGGTTCCCCCTGGGTCAATAATTGATTATTGCTTAAGTGATATGTGTGTTGGTGATGACTATCATATGGAGGGTATGGAAGAATCTGAATCTTACCACAGGGAGGGGAGTTATTTTAATTTTTTTGATGGTGAGCCGGATATCTTAGTCCCTCTTTATGATTTTTTTAAGCCTGCTATAGGGGTTGGTTCATACAACCAACCCGAAAATTTTACGCATGCACCTAGTACTAGTATGATAGACGAAAACACATTTCAAAAACACGATAGAAAAATTGATTACCTTTTTACAAATGGTAATTGGAAAAATGAATCAGGAAAAACCCATCAGGGGTGTTGGCAAATAAGTGATCATATGCCTATAAGTGCAATTTACGAGTGAACAAAAGTGAATGGATTGAAGGCTAATATCTACTCTTTAATATTAGGGATGGTTCTTACATCTTTGGTTAAAGGTGAAACAGGGTGGCAAGCCCATTCAGCCTATATAATGCAGCCTAAAAAATGGGAAGTTGGACTGTACCAACCATTTCGCTACGGTTATAGTAAATCACTAGAAACCAGTGTGCACCCGTTACTATTCTTTGTGATTCCAAATGTATCTTTTAAAATGGAAATGAAAGATTTTAATTCATCAAAAGTAGCAAACAGAACTACTTTTATTTATCCAACACCTCTGTTGAATATGGTAGCAAGAAAAGGGATAGGGGGCTTGATTGACCCAAATATAATTATGCCGCCAATGTTAGGGGTATCTACATCATTTCTCATGTCTAAAAAATTAGTTGGTTTTGGATTTACATCTAAGATAGGTGTTGATATTGGGATAACCTTTGGTGAATTAGACAGTAGGTCAAATATTGATCTTCCTATTATATATCACAGGCTAGAGGTGTTTCACAATAAATGGGGGATTCATACTGGCTTTGACATTACCAAAGCAATAACAAAAAAAACAAATATGTTGATTGATATTGATTTAAGGTACTTACCAAGCCTAATAAAAGGAAAAGAAGAAAGTAGCTATTCAATGCGCTTAGGGGACCATTCTATTGAACATAAGTTCTTATTGATTTGGAATGCTTCAAAAAATCTTAGAATTATGACAGGTTACAAATTGGTTAGTGGTGATTATCCCTATGGAGCGGAAACTAGAATTTTACCGTATGTCCCAATGCTAGAAAGTTGGATACCAATAATCGAATTCCAATGGTCAAAGTAATAGTTAAAATCAAAAAAAACACCAATTATAATAATATTGTTTTAATATAAGATTAATGTTAGTTTTATGTTTGCCAGTCATTACTGGCATTGGTATTCTTGGGAAGAGACCGCACAAAAGTGATTAATTCTTGGGAAACAATTTCAAATAAATACCTTAACGGGAGGGCTTTATAATGCAAAAAGTATCAAAGATACTATCAATAGCTATTATCTTGTCAATAACTGCTTTGCAGGCAGGCGTTAGTGTATCTGGAACGGTTACCAGTGACAATGGGGAACCGCTTGCATATGCAAACGTAACAGTTGTGGGCACCAATGTAGGAACTGCTTCATCTGAAGATGGGTCTTATACATTAGACCTACCTTCAAACTTCACAGCTGGACAATCGGTTACCCTTACAGCAGGTTATATAGGCTATAAAAGCTCAGAATCTGAGCTAGCTTTATCTGCCAGTGGGAACACACAAAACTTTTCATTGGAGATAGATGTGATAGGTGCTGAGGCAGTCGTTGTTACTGCTCTTGGAATATCAAAAGCAAAGAAAGCGCTTGGATATAGCGTTCAAGATGTTCAATCCGATGAGCTAAACATGGTTGAGCAAGATAATATTGTTAATGCCCTTTCAGGTAAAGTCGCTGGTGTTCAGGTCCTATCTAGTGCGGGGGGTAGTCTTGGAGGTTCAGCTAAGATAAGACTTCGCGGTGCAAATGGGATGTCGGATACACAACCACTTTGGGTTGTTGATGGTACTCCGATTGATAATACATCATTTTCGGATGCATATAGTGGCCGTGATTATGGCAATATGGCAAATGATGTGAATATGGATGATGTCGCTTCTATATCGGTTTTGAAAGGAGCCTCTGCCTCTGCGCTTTATGGTTCTAGGGCAGCAAATGGAGTTATACTCGTTACAACAAAAAAAGGTACTTCTAAAAAGAAGGGAATGGGACTAACTTATTCTCTAACAACAGGAACAGAGGATTTGCTAATTCTTCCCGAGTACCAAAATGAATATGCTGGTGGTTATAGCCAAGAGTGGATTAGGAAAGTAGATCCTGAGGACGGAGTAGAATATAACGTCTTAAATTATGCTGCAGATGAAAGTTGGGGGCCCAAAATGGATGGAACGATGTATCGCCCATGGTGGTCTTGGATACATCATGATTTTGATGGCGATGGTGTTGATGATTATGGTACACAAATACCGCTTGAAGCACAACCAAATAATGTTAAAGACTTTTTTGATCAAGCAGCTAGTACTACCCATTCAGTTACACTTGACGGAGGTTCAGACAACTCGACTTACAGACTTTCTGTTAAGTCTAATAATGCAAATGGTGTTATACCAAACTCGTCAATTGAAAAATCAAACGTTGGATTTAGTGGTTCATTAAACCTTACTTCTAAAGTTTCATCATCTTTAAATTTAAATTATGCAAATACTCAAGGTGTTGGAAGGCCTGCTAGTGGATATAGTCCAACTCAAGGTAATCCATTACAATCCTTTAACCAATGGTTTCAGAGACAGCTTGATATGGATTATTTAAGGGAGTATAGAGGAGATGATGGTTCCATCTATTCTTGGAATTTGAGAGATATTGATGACCAAAGACCCTTGTATTGGGATAGTCCATTCTTTACTTTATATGAAAACTATTCAGAAGATGAACGAAATCGTTTGTTCGGTAACTTCACTACTAAATATCAATTCAATAAGAATCTTAGTTTTGATGGTACGGTTAGAACTGATATGTATGATTTTATGATTGAGGATAGAATTGGCTCGGGTGGATTAGAGACAGACGCTTATAGTATGGAAAAGATTTCGCTTAGAGAAATGAACTATGAGGGAAGAGCAACATACCAAACTGGTTTTTCTAGTTTTAATATTCGTGGAATCCTTGGTGGTAATTATATGGAAAAAACTGAATCAAGTTCATATAGTGCCACAAATGGAGGACTTAGCTTGCCTGGGTTTTATAATTTAGACGCATCTATTGATAGACCTAGTACTGATACTCAAACATCAAATCGTGCTATAAATTCAGTTTTTGGTCAATTGGCTCTTGATTATGGTGGTTGGCTGTATACGGATTTTAGTTTGAGAAATGACGTTTCATCGACGCTTCCAACAAATGCAAATTCATATACTTACTACTCATTATCAAATTCACTAGTGTTCTCAGAGCTTTTCTCAATCCCTGGAATATCTTTTGGTAAGATAAGAGCATCTATGGCTCAGGTTGGTAATGATACAGATCCATATAGTGTTGCACTTACATATTCAACAGGCACGCCTTATGGTTCTAATGCTAGCTTAGCAGTTCCAAATATTTTACCTAATCCGGATTTGAAGCCTGCAATAAGCACTGATACTGAATTTGGGTTAGAGCTTTCAATGCTAGATAATAGGTTACGTTTTGATGTTGCAAGTTACACATCTGTAAAAGAAGATGAGATAATTGACTTGAGTGTTCCTGGTGCATCAGGCTACACAACAACTCTTGTTAACGCTGGTAAATTTACCACAACAGGTACAGAGCTTCAGGCATCGGCAACGCCAATATCTACAGAAGATATGTCTCTTGATCTTGCATTTAATTGGGCATCAAGTGAATCAAAAGTTGATGAACTTGCTGAAGGAATGGATGCACGCCAACTGTTTAGAGCATACTGGGGAACATTTCTTTATGCAAACGTAGGTGAAGAGTGGGGAATAATTAAAGGTACCGGATACAAGAAACATGAAAATGGTGAGCGTTTAGTTAATCCTGAAACGGGATATTATTATGTTGAAAACAATTTGGAATTTGGATCAATATTGCCTGATTACACTGGTGGATTTCGTGTAGATCTAAGATACAAGAATCTCGATGTAGGGGCATTTTTTGATTTTCAAGAAGGTGGTCAATTTTATTCGATTACTAGAAAATTTGGAACCTATTCAGGTCAGTCCAGTAGGACGGTTGGTAATAATATCCTAGGTAATCCAATAAGAGATACTGTTATAAGTAATACTGGAGACGATTCTACAGGTTTTGTATTGCTCTCTAATGCTGCTTCTAATTCAGGTGGTGTGCTTATTGAAGGTGTTGACTCTTTAGGAGCGGCTGTTAGCTATCTTACAGATGTTGTAACCTGGGCACATGGTTCTTTTTATCACAGATCAGAAGAAAATATGGTGGATGCGAGTTATCTGAGGTTCAGAGAATTTCGTGTTGGATATAATGTTCCTTCATCTCTTCTTGAAGGCTTTCCAATCGCAGGAGCGAACATAGGGTTTTCTATAAGGAATGTTGCAATGTTAAGCAGTACTGAAAAAGGAATTGACCCAACAACGGCATCAAATGGGCAAGGCGATGGTTTCAGTTATTGGGAAGGGGGAGTTCTTCCTAGCACTCGCGCAGTTTCTGTTAATTTAAAACTAACTTTCTAGGGGTAAGAAAATGAAAAATATTAAAAGATTAAAACATTATCTTCTCTCGTTGTTTCTGGTCATCATTAGTTGTACTAGTGATTTTGGAGATATGAACGTAGATCCTAATAATCCATCGGAAGCTCTTCCAGATCTTCTGTTGACCTCGGCATTAAAGAGTATGAGTGATGTTGCAGGTGCTTATACAGGAGCTCTGTATGTGCAATATTTCGCAGAGACTCAGTATACAGAAGACTCTCGTTATGCTACGATTCAGTTTGATTTTAATGGATGGTATACGGGACCTTTGAGTGATTGTCAGGCTATTATTAATAGTGAAGCCACAGATAATTACAAGGCAGCGGCAAGAATCACTAAAGCCTATTTCATGCATATGATGACAGATCGCTGGGGAATGTTACCATATTCCGAAGCTCTTCAAGGTGCTGATAATTTCCAACCTGCATACGATACGCAAGAGGATATATACAAAGGCTTAATAGCAGATCTTACTGAGGCGGTAACTCTTTTTGATGCAAATTCATCTCTTAATGGTGATATTCTTTTTTCGGGTGATGTAACAAGATGGGCCCAATGGGGGAATACCTTAAGAATGATAATGGCATTACGTTTATCCGGAGTTGATGAAGCTTATGCAGGAACTGAATACGCAGCAGCGGTAACGGCAGGCGGGATTGATGCAGATGTAATGTATGCTCACCTTGCTGAGGATGCAAATGCATCGCCTTGGTATACACGTTTTATAACACGAACTGATTATGCAATTTCTAATACAATGGATGATGCAATGACAGCTAAAGGAGACCTACGATTATTGAAATATGCAGATCCTGCGCCAGATGCAACGGCAGCGGGTGCCACA
>MDSZ01035035.1_pt1 | contig 18987 bp, 14 predicted proteins | sample 811201 | NCBI WGS metagenome assembly MDSZ01 (sample SAMN05326647, study PRJNA326480) | marine metagenome | isolation source: seawater | place: Indian Ocean: North | collected 2010
AGAGCAGTAGTTGTTGCGAACTCAGCAAGTGAGTTACCGTTTATGCTTTTTACGTTTCTGATGATTCTTTTTAGTGTTTGCTTCATTTTATTTTCTCCTATTTGGGTTTATTTTGAAACAATTCTTTGTCAAGTTACCCCAATCAAGCAATTCCCATGCCAAACAACTGTTTTTCCATGAATTTTTCTTATTTTCTGAGGAAAAATTAATTTTTTATTAGTATAACATTTTGTTACAATAAAGCATTTAACATGTATCATTATAAAACAAAAGGCCCCATGATTGGGGCCTTTTGGACCTGGTGGGTATTGCACCCACCTATTTTTTGCCTTGGGAAATCTTTTAGGGCATTAAAACACTGTTGAAATCAGTCATGTTTTCAACATCGCCTACATATAGAACTGGAGGATATACTCTCTCACCAGATCCACCACCTGCTACGACAGCATATACATAGTGACCATCTTGGAAAGTGCTACCTAATACTTCATCACCAAATAGTGTGGTCCACTCTACTTCACCGTCTGCATCTGTACCAATGTTTGCATTAGTATTTGTACCTTTGCCAAATACGGATACCCATGTTGACCTGACGTCAGTTTGGTCATATGTTCTCCAACCATCTGTTGAATCGACCATACCTAGGTCATTCCAGATTCTTACTTCATGCTGATAAGATCTTTCTTCTGCATCGTCTGTTCCATCATTAGAAGCATCTGAATTATCATAATCTTCTCCTACTGGCAAGTTAAATTTAGTCTGACCTGGGAAACGTCCGCGACCTTGAGTATCTGCCATATCCTGGTAAAATGAACCAGCTTGCTTGATGATCTTATCGATCTCGTTACGGGATTTCTCAGCCTTTGTACCTTCTGACATTTCACTTAGCTTTGGAGCAGCTGTAGCAGCCAGAGTTGCCATCAGAGCAGTAGTCGTTGCGAACTCAGCAAGTGAGTTACCGTTTATGCTTTTTACGTTTCTGATGATTCTTTTTAGTGTTTGCTTCATTTTATTTTCTCCTTTTTAGAGTTCTTTTAATTGATCACTACAACTCTATTGCACAAACTGTGCCAAAATTTGATAAAGGATAATAAAAAGCTATTTTTAGAGGAGAGTCCAATTCTAGATATAACATAATGTTACAATTTTCATGTGTAAGTGACTGTAACATTTTGAAACAAATGAACATTTTACAGGTTTGTGGTTTGTTATTTAAAATATCAAAAAAAACGGAATGATCTAGGCTGTGGGTCCATTCTCTTAAATGCTAGGCTACAAGTCTAAACTGATACCTTCCAACTAGACACCATATGAACCGGAGGTGCCTACTTGATTGAAATGGTTATTATGGAGTGTTGTGTATACTAGATGGTGTCAGGGGAAAAATTTAAAGATCCATTATCTTGTGTAGATGCTTGGGGCTTTCAGCATCCGCAACACATATTCTTGGAGCTTTTACATCGTCTCCTGAGCCACTTCCTGGGATGACCACATATATGTAGTGTCCATCCTGGAACGGACTTTTCAACACCTCTCGGTTGAACAATGCGTACCACTCATCTGGACCACTTTCTCTTGCTTTGGGGCAGTTAGAACAGATAATGTCACCTGCCTCATTCACATCGAGGGAGAGTGTGTCATCCGAAAATAGGGATTCTCCAGATGCGGGTGCTTCAGGATGTTCTGAACCAAAGACACTGGACCATTTTTTCCCAATCGCAGTATCCTGGTAGCTTGTAAACAGCTCTAGATCCTGAAATAATTCGGTTGTGTCATTATAACTTCCAACTCTCATGTCAAATTTATCCTGCCCAGGTAATCTTCCACGACCTTCTAGGGCTGCGGTTGTTTCGTAAAAGTTCTTTGCCTGAAGAAGCAACTTATCAAGCTCGTCAATACACTTGTTTGCCTTTCCAGCTTCCATCACATCTGAGAACTTTGGAAGAGCGGTCGTAATGAAAGTGGCCATCATGGCGGTCACTACAGCGAATTCAGCAAGGGACTGTCCCTTTCTTGACAAGACCTGTCTTAAGATCATGTTTGAAATGGATGAGATTTTATTTTTATAGCGCATGTCCGATAATAAACACATGCAAAAACCATACCATTAACCAATTGGCCGAGATCATCCGGCAATGAGCATGTTTGTTGTATCAGTCTGATACACTGCTACCCTTTGGAGAGTGCCTCGTACATGTCCCATATGGGTAAGAATATGGCTAGAGCAAGTACCAGGATGAAAACTCCCATCACCACCGTGATCAATGGTTCTAGGGTTGCAGTGAGCTTGAGGACTCTGTCCTGAACCTCAGCGTCTGTCATGTTCCCTATCTCGCCCAGCATGTCGTCCATTGCACCAGCGTCTTCCCCTACCTGAATCATCTTGAGAACATGAGGAGGAAAAATGTCATTCGTATGGGTGCTGATGGAGAGCGCGACCTTTCGTCCCATTTGTACGTCACTATGGACCCTACTGAGTCGTTTCTCAATGAAAGTATTTCCTGCGGTCTTTCCGGCGATCTCAAGTGCCTCCAGAATAGGAACGCCAGTTCTGTCTAACGTATCCAAAACATGGCAGAATCTGGATATGGCCATTTTTTTTGCGATCGGACCAAAGATGGGAAGGCTAAGAACGAACCTGTGCCATTGAAATAGTCCTGCCTTGGTCTTTAGGGCTCTCCAAAAAACAAAAACGAAGAACAGTATGAAAAATATGATGCCCATCCAATTATCATTGATGAACTGATCTATCCCCAATAAGATCCTGGTTGGCAGCGGAAGAGTGATCCTGGTGGAGCTGAATAGAGTGGAGAATCTTGGAAGAATGTATGTCACCGCAAAAACACCAACCAACATGGTGATCCCTACCACGATCGATGGATAGCGTATCGCCTGGGTTATCCCCATTCTCAGCTTTAGGTCATGGGCAATGAAATCAGCTAGCTGAAACATGACCTTGTCCAACACACCCGCACTCTCACCTGCCTTAACAATGTTGATGAACATCGTGTCAAACACCCTTGGATGCTTGTCCATGGCTCTGGATAGGGACATTCCATTTGAAACATCATCGATCACCGAATCAATCGTTCTATTAAATAGTGGGTTTGCCTCATCCGAATGAACCGAGTCAAGGGCATCCACAAGGGGAACACCTGCCTTTAACATCACGGATAATTGACGAGTGAAATTATATATTTCCCCAGGAGGAACTTTTTCAAAAAGGCTGATCTCCATGTCAAGGATGGATTGCTTCTTCTCCGAAACTGAAATAGGCTCAAGCCCCATTCGCTCAAGCTGAATGATCGCGCTGTCTTGTCCTGTTGCTCTGAGCTCTCCTCTGACCACACCTGTAGAGGGATTGGTCGCGATGTAGGAGAATTGAGTGAATTTATCCGTCTTTTTTTCTAAGGCCATGTTGATCTAATTTTCTGTACAAGGTCATTCTGCTGATTCCGAGCTGTTGGGACGTGGTCGTCATGTTCCAATTCGTTCGCTCTAGACCAGCGATTATGGCCTCATACTCCAATTCTTTTAAAGTTTTTATCACACTAGTGTCGGTTTGCACTACCGGTTCGCTTACTACGTCCTCTTCCGCTGATGAGCCAGGATTCTCCATTAAATGCGCGGCCTCAGGTTTGTCTTGCAGTATTTTGCTTTCATCAACCCGTCTTGCATCCAAAGATGCACTGTTTTCATCCAAAATGTATTTAACGTCATCACTCTGGATCACGGGTTTATCGTGTATGAGCACAATTCGCTCTAACGTATTTTCCAGCTCCCTAACGTTACCTGGCCAGTCATATAGCTTCAGGGTTTCCATGGCATCATTGGATAGGTAGTCCACCGAAATGTTATGTTTTTTCTTCAGGCCTTTTAATATTGCCATGGTGGTTGGAAGAATATCCTCTTTTCTACCTCTTAACGGAGGAACGGTAATGGGAAAAACATTTATCCTGTGGAATAGATCTTGCCTGAATGCACCCTCAGAGATTCGTTTCTCAAGGTCTTGGTTCGTTGCAGATATGATCCTCACATCGACTCTTATGGTCTCTGCACCTCCAACCCGCTCTATCTCTCCACTCTCTAGTACTCTTAATATCTTCGCCTGCAAGGATGGACTCATGTCTCCGATCTCATCAAGGAATATGCTACCTGCGTTAGCGGCTAAAAACTTCCCATCTTTTCTCTCTATCGCACCAGTAAATGCACCTTTCTCATGACCAAAAAGTTCACTCTCCAAAAGGTCTGATGGGATGGCAGGACAGTTAACCGCAATATTCGGGCGATCTCTTCTGAGACTTATCTGGTGCAATGTCCTGGCCATGAGGTTCTTACCTGTCCCACTTTCTCCATAGAGAACCGTGGTCACATCCTTATTCTTTATCTGGCACATGAGATGGTAGATCTTTAGCATCTGATCAGATATGCCAACAATCTTCTCAAAACCAATACCGGAAAAATGCCTGGCAGCTATTCTAGGTACATCTTTCTTAAAATCATGAAAACGTTTTGCTGAGCTTAGCATGGAGTGTAGATCATCTACAGAGTCTGAACCAGGTTCAAAATAACTAAAAAGACCCAGATCAAAATCGCTTAGGATCTCCTTTCTTCTTTCAGCGGAGCGGATAATGCTTATCACGGGAATACCTGCCCCAGCTGATACCAGCTCTTGAAGTAATCTACTTGGCGCCATCAGAGGAAGCTGATCCTCAATGATAACAGCGTCAAAACCGCCAGACTGAACAGCACTCAGAGCGATCATTCCATTTTGCACATAGTCTAAGTGAACATCTAGACCTGAAACCTCGGAAAGGCCTTTCTCCTTTCCCCCAACATAGAGAACGTTGATCATATGATGATCTTTGTAGTACCCAGGGTCTCATACACCTCTGATATCGTGGTGTCACCCCTCGTGATTTTCATGATGCCATCTTCTAAAAGCGTGGTCATCCCATTCTCTCTTGCCTGCTCTCTTATCTTATACCCAGGCGCCTGCTCAAGAACCAACTCAGATATTTCAGCATCCATCAGCAACAGTTCGTAGATTCCAACACGCCCCTTGAAACCTGTATTTCGACAAGATAAACATCCCTTACCCATGAAAGCGCTGATGGAATCCTCTTCCTCCAGACCGATCATCTTTAATTCTTCTTTTGTTGGCTCGTGCGGGATTCTACACTCTTTGCATATCCTTCGAACAAGTCTCTGGGCTAGAATACCTTTTACCGTGGACGCGATAAGGAATGGTTCCACATTCCAGTTCAATAATCTAGTAAAGCCTGATGCGGCATCATTGGTGTGAACGGTACTGAAAACAAGGTGCCCGGTAAGAGCAGCTCGAATCCCCAGCTCAACGGTCTCCTCATCACGGACCTCACCAACCATTATGATGTCAGGGTCCTGTCTGAGAATCGATCTAAGTGCAGATGCGAATGTAACACCAGACTTGGTATTGACCTGAGCCTGGTTAATGTTATCTAGGTCATACTCAATGGGGTCTTCTACGGTTACGATATTCACGTCAGGTGATTCTAATTTATTCAAGGTAGAGTATAGAGTGGTTGTCTTTCCGCTACCTGTTGGTCCAGACACCAAGATGATTCCCTCTCCGCCTATTAGCATGCTGTTGAATCTTTTCTCACACTCTTCTTCAAATCCTAGTCCAGAGAAGGAATGTAGCGCCTCTGATATGTTCAATAAACGAAGTACTGCCTTTTCACCATACAGAGTTGGATAGGTTGAGATTCGAAGGTCAAGCCGACCCTTGGTTGAATTGAAAAGTATGCGCCCATCCTGAGGCCTTCTCGTTTCAGCTATGTCCATATTAGCCATTATCTTAAGACGAGAGACAAGCGCTGTATGTATGTCTATTGGAAGAGACTGAAAATCTTGGAGACGGCCATCGATCCGAAATCTAACGCGAATATCGTTTTCGCGAGGCTCGATGTGGATGTCTGAGCAGCCATATTTTTGACTCTGGGTGATGATACTATCCACTAACTCAACGATGTGTGTCTCATCAAAAAGGTCTGAAATATTCATGCTCTCATCGCTTGAAGAATCGATGTCGACGAATCCTGATATCCCATAGTGTAAGTCTATGGCATTTTCTATTTCAAGCTGAGATGCAATGACAGGCTCGATCTTGAAACCTGTTGCATCACGAGCTGCATTAATGGGGCCAGAGTCAAGCGGGTCAGATATTGCAAGGTTAAGAGTATTCTTGATCTTAAAAAGGGGAAGCATTTTCTGTCTACGGATCAGTTGCTCTGAAAAGAGTTCCATCAGGGTTTGGTCAACCTCATAATATCCGAGTTGCAGGTAGGGTATCTTTAGCTGGTAGCTAACATAACGATTAACGTCCTTGTCATCGATCACACCCATCTCCATTAGGGTCTGCCCCAGGTACCCCTCTTTCTCTTTCTGCGCAAGAAGCCCCTTTTGCAGCTGATCCTCATCAATTTTTCCTGCCTGAACGAGAATGGTTCCTAGTGGCTGTTTACCAGATAAAGCCATGCTAGAACATTGTAGTGTAGTACCAGTTCAAAATATAATTACCTCCATATGGTGTGATCGTGAATATGGATATGAGAGTTCCTGCGGCCAAGTAAGGTCCGAAAGGGATCTTTGCATCTTTCTGGATCAGCTTCCCACCCATCATGATGAATATCATGATCGCACTCAGAGCAAAACTAAGATAGAGCGCTAGTATGGAATATTCCGTACCAAGAAAACCTCCCAAGACCAGACCGAGTTTTACATCTCCAAAGCCAATGCTCTCCTTTTTAAGGATGAATTGACCGATGAGTCCTATGGTAAAAAGAAAACCAGCAAAAACGAATGAGCCAGATAATGCATCACCCCATTCGATGGGTATCCAACCCAAAAAAAGCCCAACTGTTAATATGGAGAGGCCAATGAGAACAAATCCATTAGGGATGATCAAATGATCGATATCAACAAAGGTTATCGCTATTAAAAGATATGTAAGGAAAAGGTAAACGATAAAGGACTCGTTCAAACCAAAGATCAGATAAACGACTACGGTCAAAATCCCGGTGATAAGCTCTACGAAAGCATATCGACTTGGAAAGGGTTCGCCACAGCTCCTGCACTTACCTTTTAACAAAAAGTATCCCAATATTGGGATGTTATCAGAAAACCTTATCTTTTTCTTGCAAGAAAAACAGTGCGATCCTGGCCTAACAATGCTCATTTTCTTTGGTACGCGATAAATGACCACATTTAAAAAACTTCCTATCGCTGAACCGAGTATGAATAGCATGAGTACTAGGGGTAATTCTGGGACCATCATGCTTCTGCCTCTTCGCTGACTGCTTCCATCAACTCTTTAAAACGGAACGGCTTTCTTAGAATACGGTCTGCACCACAAGCGTCAAACATTTCATTCACCGTACTGAGATCATTTGTCGTTATCATTACTATCCTGATCTTTTTGTAACGCTGATCGTATTTTAAAAGTCTTGACAGCCTAAAACCACTCATGCTGGATAAGAGCGTCTCTGTTATTATGACATCTGGGGTTTCGTTGCAAGCGCGGACATAGCCCTCGTAGCCATCCTCAGCCGTAATGACCAGCATGTTCCTTTTCTTAAAACGTTGTGTAAGCCCTTTTAATATCATGGCATCATTTTCTATGATGAGAATGGACCGTTTATTCTTTTCTGACATTATTTTTTTTTTGATGAACTCAGTATCTTGAGATCATCATTTACCTCGAATTACCCAAATCTAATAAAAAAAATGATATGTGTCACATTTTTTTACATTAGAAATTTGTTAGATTGATTCATTGTGTTACATATGTGCAATATGAAATTGGAATTTCGTGATTTGCTAAAGTCGCATTAATTTTACTCCCTATGCCATCCTTGTTCATGACACCTCCGCCACGATTTTCAAAGCAAGAGGTCTCTGCTCTTCTTCAAAGTGATTTTAATATAGAAGGGAACATTAGTGAACTTTACAGCGATAGAGATCAAGTCTTCATCATATCTCAACCAAATGAGGATTTGATATTGAAGATATCAAACCCCGCAGAAAAAAGATCCATACTGGAACTGCAAGATGCTGCAGCAGACCACATAATGAGAAACGACCCAGAGATCCGTGTCCCAAGAACAAGAGGTGAAATTATTCAATGTGAAAGAAAAGGTATCCGATTTTTCGTTCGGCTGATAAACCATGTCAGAGGTGACCTTTTTAGTGATCGAGATCCCAAAAAAAGTGATCACGAAAAAATTGGAAATTTTCTTGGTCGCTTTAGTACTGCCCTCAATGGTTTTTTTCATGATGCAGCGATCAGAAAAGATTTTGATTGGGATGCCGGAAACATATCACACGTAAGCGAACGTCTATCTTTGTTAAGTTCAAAAAGTGATATCGAGACGGTATCACATTTTTTGAATAACGCAAGTAGATTCATGGACCAATTAAAGACAGACCTCAGAACATGCGTGATCCATAATGATGGCAACGAGCATAACATTCTGGTCAACAATAATAAAAAAGCCATTGGAATCATAGATTTTGGTGACATGATACATTCTTACCAGGCACTTGAGCCAGCGGTTTGCATGGCATACATCGCCATGTCTAGCACTGATCCATTGGAATCCATCTTGGCATTTACCAGAGGCTATCATTCTTGCTTTGAACTTAATGAATCTGAGATAAGGTCCATGGTCTATCTAATGACCATTAGATTATCAATAACCGTAATAATGGCATCTTGGAGAAAAAAGTTATTCCCTGAAAATAAATATCTTACCATTTCGGAAAAGCCTGCCTGGGTCTTGTTAAGAAAATTAAAGAAAAGTGACCTAGCTTTTTGGGAAGACGCACTGGTTCACAGCATGAGGAATTAGCTTGTGCTGAGAAAACGACGTAAGAACTATCTTGGCCCCTCACTTAGCTTGTCATATGATGAACCACTCCACATCATTAAGGGGAAGGGACAATTCCTTTTTGACAAGAATGGAAAACAATACCTGGATGCCGTAAACAACATCCAACATGTTGGGCACTGCCATCCTAAGATCACTGAGGCATTCTTGAATCAAAATGAAAAATTGAACACCAACACACGCTATCTGGATGAAACCATTCTGAACTATGCAGAGGCCTTGCTTGAAAAACTACCTGCGCCTCTAAGTAAATGCTATTTTACCAATTCCGGAAGTGAATCTAATGACCTCGCTCTTCGCATGGCTAGAAATCGTGTAAAAAGCCTAGAGACAATTGTTGTTGATGGTGCATACCACGGGCATCTCACCTCACTCATAGAAGTGAGCCCCTACAAGTACAACGGCCTAGGAGGCGAAGGTGCCGTAGACCATGTACATGCAGTGCCAATGCCTGATCCCTATCGGGGAAAATACCGGGGACCAGATTCAGGATCTTCTTATGCAAATGAAATAAAAACGTTGCTTGATGAATTAACATCAAAGGGAAAAAAGGTTTCATCGTTCATTGCAGAATCGGTTATGGGTTGTGGGGGACAGATTTTTCCTCCAAAGGGATTCATCAATATGGCATACGAAGAGGTACGGCGTTCCGGAGGAGTGTGCATTGCAGATGAAGTACAGATAGGTTTTGGAAGGCTGGGTGAACATTTCTGGGGATTTGAATCCCATGATGTGGTCCCAGATATTGTTACCCTTGGAAAATCAATTGGAAATGGACATCCTCTTTCTGTCTTAGTCACCACGGATGAAATGGCAGAGGATTTCAATAATGGGATGGAATATTTTAATTCATTTGGAGGCAATCCCGTATCATGCGCCATCGGCATCGCAGTATTGGAAATCTTGGAAGAGGAACAGCTTCAGGAAAACGCCATGAATGTTGGATCAAAACTACTATCCATGCTTTCAGACATCAAGAGTAGATACAGTGAGATCGGTGATGTTCGAGGGAAGGGGCTCTTCATGGGTATTGAGTTCATTCAGAACAAGACAAACCTCGAACCAGACGGGAGAATCGCAAGCCTAGTTGTGAATGAGATGAAAAATAAAGGGATCTTGTTAAGTACGGACGGACCAGACCACAATGTGATCAAGATAAAACCTCCTCTAGTTTTTAATGATGAAAACGCACATTATCTAGCTGAAAATCTAGATGCCACCCTTTCCAAGGTACTAGAAATGAGAAAAAATGACATATGATGCCTAGAAGGTTATCTTTATCCATAATTTTCCTTAAATTCTTCGACCAAGTAATGGGTACCTTGTACTCATTTTCAATGGTAAAAGGAAAATGGAGTACAAATAACGATTAATTCAGAGGTCTTGACATGGTAAATCCCATGGTAATTATCTTAGCTATAGGCATAGTATCAGCCATATTTGGAATACTGCTGATCTTTGCCCCTGCATTGGTCTTGAAAGCAGAGCGTCAGGCAAATCGCCTTTTCATGACGGATACTGCACTGATCAATAACAGAATACCCATTGGCATCATAATGCTCTTGGCATCAGCATTTTTAGCATACACCTATGCCTCAGATCCATTAGGAGAGGTAATATTTCTTGGCATAGCATTAACAGCGGCTGTTTTTGGGTTGCTACTATTGCTTTCTCCAGAAACCATACTGCAGGCGGAACGACGAGCGAATAAGCTCTACATGACCGATGCTTTTTTTCTCAAGCATCGAATCTTTATTGGAATTGGCCTGATACTTGCTTCAGCGTTCATGGTCTATACATATCTTACATTCTCACTTTGAGATGGATGAGGTGGGTCATTGAATCTATTTGATTCAATCGGATTGAGCGCTGATCCCTTTTCAACTTCTCCGAACGTTGACCTGTTCTATCCTGCGCTCGAACATCGTCAGTGTCTTGAAGGATTGGAGCTTGCAATAAGAATGCGTCGAGGACTCTCAGTTATTCGAGGAGGAATTGGAGTAGGTAAGACAACCATCAGTAGAAAACTGATACAAAACTTCAAGGATGAGCCAGATGATTTCGATTTTTACTTGATACTCGATCCAAAATTTGAATCTGAGATTATTCTTCTGAAGCACATCATTGAACTGTTTGGTGTTAACGACACCGCTGAATCTGTTCAAGACTGCAGGAACATCATTGAAAACTATCTTTTGAGAATAGGTGTCGAACAGGGGAAAACACTGGTACTCATTGTTGACGAAGGTCAGAATCTTCCTGGCGAGATGCTAGATGTATTTAGGACACTACTAAACTTTGAGACAGACGAGTACAAACTATTGCAGCTCATAATTTTCGGTCAGCCGGAAATGGGAAAAATAATCCATCAATACCCAAATTTTGAGGATCGGATTTCCTTTGATTTTGAGGTCGGCCCGGTCTCTATTGATGACATGAGAGGAATGATCGATCACAGACTCCAGATCACAGGTGGAGAACCTGGCGACTGGTTTAAAGAAAGTGCACTGGTAAAAATCCATAAGAACACCCAGGGATATCCACGAAAGATAACACAACTATGTCACCAACTTCTTCTTGCAATGATCAGCGAAGAAAAAGATGAGATAAATGAAGAAATGGTTCAGAGAGTCATCGCTGGGAAGATTGATACGGGTGGCCTGTTAAAGCAAAAAAAGAAAAACTATAACGAGATCGCCGTAAACAAGCTATTAGATGTGCTAAGAAAAGATGAACCAGAAACAACATCAGAATCAATTGAGCAAGATGATGAATTGGTAGATGATGATGACTGGATAGGCGGATCTGAGGAGGCACCAACCCCTTCTCCAGATTTGAAACCAAGTATTGAGGAAAAGAGCACTCCTTCAAAAGACATTCAATTATCTGAAAACACCTCCATTACTAACGAGAGCAAGGAGCCTGAAACCCCCAAACCAATTATCCAAGAAGATTTTCCCAACTCTGTAGACCAATCACAAAAGATGGATCAAAAGGATTTTTTACCGACTCAGGGCAATTATCCCTCTCATATCAAAGCATCTATTCTTAGCAATATTCCCCTTGACCAAACCTACACTGGGATACATGTTGACCAGGGGAAACTAACTGCAACTGTCATTAATGATGCTAATGGAAAGAAGACACTATTGACACTGCAGATTCACCACTCAGAAATGAGGGACCTTGACCCTAACGAATCGCCAGACATTTTCATGGACAGCTGCAAGAGTCTACTTGATGAACTAGATAGCAGAGCATCGCTAATGGAAGACACACAAAAAGGTTCCGTTCAGAGCGTGAAAAATCGTGACACCATTGCTCTCACTGTAGATGATAAAAGAATGCAGCTAAGGCTCGTTGATGTTCCTAAAGAAAATCAAAAGGATAAGAAACAGATTATTGAATGGTCCATCAAAAAAGAACTTCCGTTCCCCATTGAAGACTCCACCATACATTTCAAGGCAGGAAAAAATGATAAATTTCGAGTGGGAATCGGAGAAGAAAGCATTTTAGAGTCCATTAAAAATGTTACTAGTGATTTGGAATTAGGAGTAAGGGCCTGGTATCCAGTGGCACAATCCATACATAACGCTTACATATGGAATTATCCTGAGTATGTTAAATCAGACGCTCTCATCATTCACATTGGAGAGAAAAATAGCCTGATTCTTGGATATTCAAGACATGAATTATTGATCATCAAACCCTTGTTCATAGGTCTGCAGAGTCTTCATGATACCCTTAGAGATAATGGTTTGCCTTTGGATGATTGGTCTAAAAGGACAGAGTTCCAAGTTCCTGAGACCTTCTTACGTTCAATGGGGAAAAAAGTGAATCCGGGTAAGTATGATGATATGTTCAGACCAGTATTTGACAGCTGGAGACAAGAGATAGATCGAACCGTAAACGGGATACGGAAAGAATTTAAAATTTCTAACGACACTAAGATGCTGATAAGTGGATCAGCAGGAGACATTCTCCATTTCGATGATTTCATGGGAGGCATGATGGGCCTTGAGACCAGCTTCTTAAATCCCATGAGAAACTTGGCCATCTCAGAGAGCTTTGATGAAAAATGGCTTGGGTCTCATCCAACAGTCCTTACAGCATCCATTGGGTCCTCATTGCATTTGAATGGTTCAGTGAACATATCACCAAAAGAACTAAAACAAGATGAGGTACTAAGGTGGGCAAATAGGATTGGCATCTTCACTGCTGCTGCTTCACTAGTATTTTTTGTTGCAACTTCAGTCACTACTAAATTAAGCATCAACTCAATGAATGGTGAAATCGTTCCCATGATGCAAGACCAAGAAGAATTAAACTACGTAGAAGAATTACATCTATCATTAAAAGAGAACAAGAGCAATGTCGAAGATCAAATGAACATCCTCAGCTACGACACAGAGTACTTCAATCATGTTCTTGCTGTGAATAGATTTCTAAGTTTTTACACACCAAAAGAAATAAAGATAGATGAATTAGCCTTTCAAGAAGGTTGGGAACGTGAAGCATACCAAAAGATAGGAAGAGATCTTGTCAAGGTAGTAAAGAAAGAAGATGAACATCTGCGGATTGTAAAGATAGCTGGTAATGTTCACTCAAACTCCATACTACTTGATGATCATTTTAATAGTTTCATCGGCTCGCTTGAGGAATCATCACTATTTCAAAATGTTGAGATAGTGAGTCAAGCATCAAAGGCAGGCCTAGGTAAAGACAATCTGCAATTCATACTGAAGTGCATCATATGATAGTGACACTCTTCAAGAACCAGAAGTATTTATTTGCTATTATCTTTGGAGGCTTATTGATCATTTCGATTGGTTGGTATTTTCTGATACAGAAAGATCTATCCATTGAAAATGAAAAATATCGTAAGGAAAAAAGATCACTGTCAAAGAAGATAAACAAGTTCAAGAGCATGGAGTCTCAAATTAATCGACTAGAATCTGATTGGCACGAGATCAACGATGAATTTGAAATGGTCTTGGAAAAAATTCCTGATAAAAGACTGTATGAAGAAGTAACGGACTTTTTGTATTCAATGATTATTAACCAAGGACTTAAAATAAAGAATTTCTCACCATCCAGTGCGGCCATTGATAAAAAGGACATACGGCTTCCTGAGTCTGGTATCGATATAATGATTGAAAAATTTCCCATTGACATTTCATTAAATGGATCATTCATTGATTTTGGACAACTAATCGAGTCCATGGCAACAGGCCGCTATAGACTTACAGCGTCCAATATTGAGATCAATCAAAAACAAAATTCATCCATTCAGTCCATTAAATTCATATCCTATGCTTACTTCCAAAGTCAAACAAATGAGCCAGTAGCAAAGACAAATAGAAAAACCATTAAAAAAAGGAGTACGAAAGAAGCAAGGAAAGCAGAAACAGCTGAGAACAAAAAAGACATCGCAGCCGTAGTGGATGATAAAATAAAAAAAGTTCCTGATGAAAACACGGAAGGTGTTCCTGAAATGTGGTTGGAACCAGCGACCGAACCAATCAATGAAACTAAAGAAGATAGAACCTCTTTTTCAAAAAGGGAATCAGATGGAGATAGCAAAATAGTATCAAACACGGAACCAGAAGAAAAAAACCCAAGTAGTAATAAGACCGTCCCTACTCCAGAAAAAAAATACCAAGAAAACATCGTAATACTAGATTCCAGGGTCTGCAAAAAGGTTAAGAACAATCAACCTCTCTATCCAGGAAGAAGGTTCCCATCGGACATCGGTCGAATATATTGCCACTCACTGCTCAATAATAACACGGGAAAACATAATGACATCTATCACATTTGGTATATGAATGGAAACCTAAAGGCAAAGGTCAGGATACGAGTACGTAATGGAGAAGAAATACCTGCCATTTCGAATAGGAAGGTAGAGAATTCAGATAAGGGCACCTGGAAAATTGAGATTACCGATGGAAATAAAAAGATTTTAGATACTGTAATTTTTGAGGTAGTTTAGAGCATAAAACGAAATGACACCTCGACTTAGAATACTATCCATAGGACTTGCTCTGTCACTGGTCTATGCAATCTACGACTATGTCCAGCGTAATAACGCTAAGAAAGCGGCCAAGGTTGAGATCAAGAAACCGAAGAAACGCGCTCGTACTGCAGGTGTTAGTGCTGATAGAATGAAAATTAGAGAAAGAAATAGAGCATATAGAAACAATAATAATAGTTTTGTACCAGATAAGAGCAACTTCAAGCCTAGCGCAGGTCTACCAGAAATTTCAGATGCGGTGCTAAATCTTGAAGGTTGGTCTCGAAATCCTTTCATTGAGGTGTATGAAGCGCCCATCGTAAAGAAAAGCGATTCAAGATATCAACAAGATGCCGTGGAGGATGAAAAGATTGAAGAAAGAACAGGAATCAGTACTTTAGATGGATTGATTATTGAGACAGCAATACGCATGGGAGAAAAGGCCTACGTCACAATCAATGGACAGACCTTTACTGAAGGCGACCAGATTAATGATGCACTAATAGAAAAGATTGAAAATGAACAAATAACATTTAAAATTGGAACGACAAGGATCATAAAAGATGTGGGTACATAAGAGAGCATTCCTATTTCATGTCCTTATCCTCTTGTCAATTTCTAACGGACAAAATTTTGTTGAGCATTCCATACTCAATAAAGATGGAGAACAGATAGATTTAAGTCAAAAAATGTCCATCAACATGAAAGACTCTGACATCAGGAATGTCCTAATGCTGATTGGGGAGTTAACAAGGTTAAACATTGTCGTAAGCCCAAGTGTCAGAGACACCATTACTGCAAATCTTGAGAATGTATCGGTCAAGGCAGCTCTTGATGTTATTCTCAAGCCTAATGGTTATAGCTACTTTACTCAAGAGAACATTGTCATAGTCAAGGACACTGACAGTGATATAATAAGAGAGCTCAAGACTGTCATTTTGAAACTAAAATACATCAGTTCTGAAGATCTAACAGGGCCATTGGAGGCTGTACTATCGGATCAGGGAAAAGTGCAAAAATTCACTCCGGTCGTAACCGCAGGTGGTAGTAACACGAGAACATCTAACGTCATCATCATATCTGATCTTGAGGAAAATATTCCTCGTGTCATTGCCATGATCGAAGAACTTGATCAGGCCATTGCTAATGTAAATATCTCCGTAAAGTTCATAGAGTCTGGAGTCGATTCTGCAAAAGGAACAGGGATAGACTGGTCAAAGAACACTCCCATATTCCTTGGTGGAAGCACTGATACCTCTGGTCTTCTACTTCCATTTAAATTAGGTAAAATGACCATAGCAACCCTGAACCCCCTACAATTTGGGCAGGCTTGGAAACTAATGCAGGCAAGGGGCGAGTCAAAGATACTTGCAAGTCCTCAGCTTACAACACTGGACAACCACTCTGCTGAGACCCAGATCACTACGACCATTTACATCGAAGGCAGCGTTAGCAACATGAGCAGGTCTAGAAATACGAGTACACAAAATACGAACGTAAATACGAACCAGGTCAATACCAATACCAACACAAGTGATATTAGACAGATCACTGAAAAAGATGTGGGCATCAATCTAAGTGTAACCCCTAGGATCAATGAAGAGAATAGAATCACCTTGTTGGTGGATGCGTCTGTTGAGGCTTTACTCTCTGCTGCTGAAGTGGCTACCGATAAACCACGATCTACACGTAGGACAGTAAGAACTCAGGTCACAGTCAATGATGGTGACACTATCATCATTGGAGGGCTCATAGCAGAAAATGCAATTGAGAATAGAAAATTCATACCTGTTCTGAGTGATCTTCCTTGGATAGGAAAACTATTTCAATCTACATCAATCGATAAAGAACAACGAGAATTATTGATCTTCATCACACCTAACGTAGTGGGATAAATACCATGCAAAAAAACATACCTTACATCGCAATAGCATTTGGAATAGCATTCCTTGTCTCGGTCTTATCGTTCTTGGACATTTATGACAATTTCGAACACAACCTCTTAGACATGCGTTTCAAGAGCCGTGGGCTAATGGAGACACGGGATGACATAGCAACCGCAGACATCGACGTGCGGGCCCTACAAACAGAGGGTAAGTGGGACCCCTGGAGTAGGGAGAAACACATCCCAATGGTTGACCTTGCAGCAGAGCACGGCCTGGATGCATTCATATTTGATGTCTATTTCATTGAGGATAGTGAGAGGAAGCTTGAATATAAAGTTCTCAACAGCATTACCGACTCTACTCTTTCCATGGATGCAATGAAAAATCTTTTTCCAGACCCTGACAATGACCTTGCTGATGCATCACAAAGAGCTGGAAACATCATCTTTGCACAAAGCTTTAAACCTCAACCAAAAAAGAAAGAACCTGTAAAAAAGAGATCGGAGGTAATGGAAAGAAGATTGAAGCTGCTGGAAGAGAAAAATCTTTTTCGTACGGTCGACCGAGAAAAATATTCCATGCTTTTTGACTTTTATGACATAGAGACTGCGGTCGACACTTTGATCAAAAATTCTGCTGGTGTATATTTCTTTCAGTCAGATCCTGACCCGGATGGTCTACAAAGAAAGTATCCTTTGGTTGGGATCTATGAAAATAGAATATTTCCATCTGCATCTCTGGCAATTGCACTTAAGCACTATGGAGTATCCTTTGATGATGTAGAGATCGCGCCGGGCGAGCATATTAGCTTTGACCTTCCTGAGCCAGATGAGCATGGTCGATCTAGGATTTCCATCCCAATAAATGAAAAGGGTCAAATGCAGGTCAACTGGGCAGGTTATTGGCAGGACAAGGAAACTGGTGAGTTTGACATGACCCACTACCCCTATAATGTTCTAAAAGATTTTCAGGAAACAGAGTTTTCGAATTATATCCTATCCGAATATAAAAAACTCATGAATCTTTCATTTAATGGAGATGTTAGAGCGACAATGAAACCTGCTCTTGGCTACATTAATGCATCAAAGAGAAACATAATGAAAGCAGGAATGAGCATTAACTCCTATGCTCCAATTGAAAAATGGGTGATCAATAACCCAGATGGTGATTATGCCAGCTTCCCAGGAAAGAGGAAGCCGCCACTGAATACTTTTAATGAAATAAAGAATAATAACGTGATCGCTGATGCATTCAATGACTCAAATCGAACAGAAGATCCAATCCTGGAAGCGCTGATTGCTGATGGATCAATTGCGTATGATTTGGGTATCGATGGTTACGAATTCACAACCTATGACCAACACATCAAAGACCTGAATGAAGTAATTAAAAAAGATGATGAGAATAAGAAAAAATACACCAAGGTTCGTGCAGAGGCGAGAAATACGATGAGAAATTTTCAGATCATATCCAATCTTCATAAGAATGACATGATCAATGAACAAAGGCCATTATTCTTCATGCCTAACAGTGGTGGAAAAAGAATATTCATTGGGAGCGAAGAAAAAGGGACCGTCCATAATGTTGTTCCTTTTGAGTTTGTAGGAAAAAAACTATACTATGGATTAACAGCTACGGGAACCTCAGATTTAAACCCAATGCCATTTGAACCAAGATATCCCATGGTTGGATTACACGCCAACGCTCTAAATACAATACTTGATAATAAGATAATTCATGAGGTACCAAAAGAACAGATTGCGGTAATTCTATTTCTGATAGGTCTGATGCTTGCTTTTGGAGTACCAGCGCTCAGTGCGGCAATGGGGGGGCTTGCTACGGGGGTTGTGGTTGGTGCATACGCCTGGCTGTCTTTCTGGCTCTTTTCAAACCAACACATATGGCTAGACATGGTAGGGCCGCTATCGACCCTAGCTTTTGGCTATCTTGGAATCACTATTTATAACTACATCCAAGAGGAGAAAAATAAGAATTTCCTCAAGGAATCATTTGGGACCTATGTATCTCCAGAGCTCATTGACCAGATGTATGAGAGCGGTGAGGAACCTTCACTTGGTGGTGAGGAAGGATATCACACTGCATTCTTTACGGACATTCAAAGCTTTTCAGCTTTCTCAGAAAAATTAACTGCCAGTGA
>MDSZ01254240.1_pt1 | contig 18978 bp, 18 predicted proteins | sample 811201 | NCBI WGS metagenome assembly MDSZ01 (sample SAMN05326647, study PRJNA326480) | marine metagenome | isolation source: seawater | place: Indian Ocean: North | collected 2010
AATTGGTCTTGCTCCAAGTCCGGTTCCTAGAATATCCCTATTGACTCCAACAATTCCAGTCATTGCGCCCCCATAAGGATCTAAAGCACTTGGAGAATTATGAGTCTCTGCTTTCATACACATCGACCATTCATCGTCCCACGCAATTACTCCGGAATTATCATGAAAAACAGATAGGAGCCAATCAACTTCTTCTTTCATATCAAGAGTGGGTTTCATAATATGAGTTTTGAATAAAGAATCTATTTCTGTACTCTCGCCCGTTTCTGTATCAATGTGGTGAATATAAGCTGCGAAAATTTTGTGTTTGCAGTGTTCGGACCATGTTTGAGCTAAACACTCTAGTTCAACATCAGTTGGTGCATTTTCCGGGAGTCCCGCTGCGACTCTATTTGCCCTCACATCTAAATCGCGATAATGGGCTTGTATGGTTTTCATTTCTTCCAAATTTAATGCAAGAAGCCCTTCTTCTGATAATTTCATCAATTCCTCGTCTGAAACTTCTAAATCTATTGTTGCAGGAGTTGCATAATTACTAGGTGTTATTGGAGTGTAATCTATAATTGGATATTCTTCGCCTTTCACTGAATGTATGGCACTTTCAATCAATCCGTTATGGAGTTGTTTTGCCAACCAGCCGACTTCTACGCCCTCTGGTACTCCTTCAAATGTATATGTAAGATAAGTAGAAACTCTAGCATTTTCTCCCGCATTAGGAAAAATAGTACGGAATCCGTCCAGTGCGGCTTTTCCGGGATTATCAGTTACTCCTGGTTTGAAGCCAATTGTAACAACCATATCTGGAGATTTAGAAAATAAATCGGTGTTTAGTAAATGATGTGAATTCGTTACACTTTCTTCAATTATTGGATCTGCAAAAACATCATCCACTCTTAGAGATATTTGTTCGGCATCTATTTCACTGTAAATTAAAAATCCAACAATGGATCTTACAGAGTTAATTTCTATTCCGTGATCTGCTAATAATTGGCGTTTAACCGAGTTGCCACGAACGTCTCGCATGCCATCTCCAAGCTTTGGAGTGGTCTCAACTCTGACTACATTCGAGGACATTTTGCACACCTGCCCCCTATGGGGGCAGATAGCCCGCAGCGACTAACGTCCATGAATACTACGCTTAATTAAGATGGGATTTTTTATGAAAATCATAAAATTTCTTTAAGAAATTGTCCTGTAAAACTTTCAGAGATTTTAGAAACTTCTTCAGGAGTACCTGATGCTAACAATCTTCCACCTCTATCTCCTCCTTCAGGGCCCAAATCGATGACCCAATCTGCAGATTTTATTACATCTAAATGATGTTCAATTACAATAATTGAGTGCCCTGTTGATCTCAACCTAAGTAAAACATCAATTAATTGTTGTACATCTGAAAATGATAGTCCCGTTGTTGGTTCATCTAAAATATACATTGTGTGTTTATGAGGAGGTCTGCGTAATTCGCTTGCGAGTTTTACTCGTTGGGCCTCTCCTCCTGAAAGTGTTGTTGCGGGCTGGCCTAATCGTATATATCCTAGACCAACATCATTAATTGTTGAAAGTGTTCTGTGTAATTTTTTATGATTTGTAAAAAATTCTACTGCATCTGCTACTGGCATTTCTAAAATATCATGAATGTTTTTCCCTTTCCAAGTTACTTCTAAGGTTTCTCTAGTATACCTCTTACCTTCACAAATATCACAGGTTATCCACACATCTGGAAGGAAATTCATTTCTAGTTTTATTGAGCCCCCGCCCCTGCAAGCTTCACACCTGCCTCCCTTAACATTAAACGAAAAATGTCCAGGGGTGTATCCCCTTTCTTTAGCCAAAGAAGTTTCTGAAAATAATTTACGGATATCATCAAATGCTTTGGTATATGTTGCTGGATTTGAGCGCGGAGTTCTACCTATTGGTGATTGATCTATGACGATGACTTTGTCTACTTTTTCAATACCTTTTATCTCATCATGCAAGCCGGGTAATATATCAGATCCGTTGATTTTTCTTTGTAATGCTGGGGCTAAAATGCTAGACACTAAGGATGATTTGCCTGATCCTGAAACTCCTGTAACTGCTGTTAAACAGCCTAATGGGAAATCAACATCAATATCGTCAAGGTTGTTTTGGCGAGCTCCAATTACTTTCAAAAATCCTTTAGAAGGTTGAGTTCGTTCCTCTGGAATAGGAATTGAAAGTTTACCAGAAAGATATTGTCCTGTTATTGATTGTTTGGTTTTCATTGCTATTTTTGGCGGGCCGTTTGCGACTATTTTGCCACCTTCTAATCCCGCACCAGGGCCTAAATCACATAACCAATCTGCTTGTCTTAATGTCTCTTCATCGTGCTCGACAACAATCAAAGTGTTTCCTAAATCAGAAAGTTCTCTTAATGTTGAGAGAAGTTTTTCATTATCTCTTTGATGTAATCCAATAGAAGGCTCATCTAAAACATACATTACCCCTGTTAAACGACTTCCTATTTGAGTTGCCAAACGTATCCTTTGACTCTCCCCTCCAGATAATGTATTTGCTCTTCTATCAAGTGTCAGATAATCTAATCCGACGTCGTTTAAAAATCCAAGTCTGTTTTCAATTTCTTTAAGGATTTCTTTTCCAATGAATGCGCTCCTTTCATCGAGTTTTTCTGCTGGTTTACCATCTCCTTTCATCGATTTAATTATTGTAAGTGCATCGTGAACACTAGCCAATCCAATTTCTGGAAGGCGTTTGCCCCCCACTGTAACTTGTCTTGCTGCTGAATTGAGTTTCTCGCCATTGCATTCTGAACATGGCTCATCATTCATACAAGCAATTAATCTACTCCTGGTTCTTTCTGATGTGGTTTCAGTATAGGTTTTTTGTAATCTTCCAATAACCCCCTCCCAGGGTTTACTATACTTGTATTGAGATCCTGATTCCGATTTAAATTCAAAATTAATTATTGTTGATCCTGAACCGTTTAATAAAATATCTTTAGAGTCTTCATCTAATTCTGAAAAGGGAATGTTTGTTGGAATATCATAATGATTTGCTGTTTGTTCCATTAATTTCCTATACCAGTGTGGAGACATCGATCGCCTCCATGGAATTATACAGCCTTCGGAAATTGTTAAATTTCTATTTACTAATAATTCCTCACTAAATCTTCTTTGAATCCCGAGGCCTTGGCAAGCGGGACAAGCCCCTAAAGGTGAATTGAATGAAAATACTCTCGGGCTCATTTCAGGCATAAACGCTCCATGTTGTGGACAAGCAAATTCTTCCGACCAAACTAAAGTGTCCCCAACGGATGTTTCTTTTGATTTAGATTCTGAACTTAATTTAAAATTTGGTTTTGGTTGTTTAATGCTCTCTATTGCTACGGTGCCTCCGCCGATTCTTAGCGCTGATTCTACTGCTTCAGTTAATCTCTGTCTACGATCTTTTACACAAACTAATCTATCAATTCTTACATCGATATCGTGACGGAGGTTTTTGTCTAAATTGTGCTCTTTTTCAAAAGAGTTTTCTCTACCATTAATTCTTCCTTCAGTCCACCCTTGTTCCACTAAATTACGGAATAAATCAGTATGTGTGCCTTTTCTATTTCTTATTGCAGGACTCCATACAGCTATTGCGTGGCCCTCTGTTTTCCAAATTATATCATCAACAATTTCTTGTACTGTTCTTCTTGTAACTTCAATTCCACAAGTAGGGCAATGTGGCTTTCCTATTCTTGCCCACATTAATCGTAAATAATCCATAATTTCAGTAACTGTTGCAACAGTTGATCTAGGGTTGTGACTACCTTGTTTTTGATCGATAGAGATTGCTGGAGAAAGGCCTTCAATACTATCACAATCTGATTTTTTCATTTGCCCAATAAATTGCCTAGCATAAGAAGAAAGGCTCTCAACATACCTTCTTTGGCCTTCTGCGTATAATGTATCAAAAGCTAATGAAGATTTACCAGAACCTGATACTCCTGAAATGACAACAAATTTGCCCCGGGGTAGTTTAACATCGATATCTTGTAAATTATGTGTTTTGGCGCCCCGAACTTCGATCCACCCCTTGTCTTCTCGGCTGGCCATTGATTGAGGGGTTGGTCAAGGGTTCTTGAGTCCTTCTTATCACTCTGGGCCAAAGGGTATTGGCGATTCAAACCTAACTGGGTCATCTGTTTCTGGGTGCAATAGTTCCAATGATGTAGCATGAAGAGCTATCCTGCCAATTGGATTTCCTTCTGCGCCGTGTTGCTCATCACCAACAACAGGGAGTCCGAGATTTGCTAAGCCAACGCGTATTTGGTGTCTTCTTCCTGTTTCAATTGTTAGCATTAACAAACTAGCAATTCCATCACTATCTTCAAGATTCCAATGTGTTATCGCTTCTTTTGCGTTTTGATTGTTTTTGTTAACTGATTTGACCCTGAGGAATTTGTCTTCAACTAACCATTCGCGTATAGTTCCACTATTTCCATTCGGTGATCCTTCAACTAGTGCGTGATAAATCCTATGAACCATTCTTTCAGAAAATTGTTCTTGTAAATACTCTTTATGTCTCTTATGTTTAGCAAAAATCATTGTCCCTGAGGTTTCTCGATCTAATCTGTGTACAATAAATGCCCATGCTTTTTCATTACTACTGCGTAAATAATCAATAACTCGTGAATGAAGTGTATCTGGTTCCATTTTATTTGTTGATACAGAGAGTAAACCTGATTGTTTATTTACAACAATTATGTGTTCATCTTCAAATAAAATTTTTATTTTATGGTGTTTCTTTTTTGGCTCGGGTGGTGGAGTATTTTTGATTGCATTTTCACGATTTGAAATTTCAATAACACTGCCTTTTTCCACAACAAATTTTGCTTTGTGAATAACTTTATCATCCACTAAAACTCTGCCTTCTGTTAACATTTTCCTTAATGTATTGCGTTTAGAATTAGGGAAAATATGTGAAAGTGCTTCAAGTAATTCAATATCTTGTTCGGTTTTCATAGTTAATCCTCAAAGATACATGATTTGTACAATGTCGCCTGTTTTATATTCCCGGCCTGGTTGTAATACTGCTAATCCATCACTAAAAGCCATGCTAGCTAAATTACCTGAACCTTGGTGAATTTTTTGATGGGCGAGTAAGTTATTTTCTTTTAATTCAATACTAACTCGACGGAAAGTTAAACAATCTTTTGAAGATTTTAGTTTTGTAGTTAATTTTGCTGTTGCTAAGGGCTCTATTGGGCCATCAGCACTAGTAATATTCCTTATCCATGGGGCTACTAACATTCGAAATACTACGTGAGAACTTACTGGATTTCCCGGCAATCCAAAAATTGGAGTTTTTCTCCAAAGGCCGAAAAGTGGGGGAGATCCTGGTCTTATTTTTACTCTCCAATAATGTAAATCCCCTTCATCTTCCATTAGTTTCCTAACAAAATCCCATTCCCCCATAGAAACGCCCCCACTTGTAATTATAATATCACAATCTTCTGAAGCATTGTCTAATATTTCTCTTAAATCTCCTATTGTATCCCCTATACATTGGTACCTGATTGGTTCATGACCTAGCCATTTTACTAATCCAAATAAACCGAAAGAGTTTGATTCGTAAATTTCTCCTAAATCTAGTTCTTGTCCTGGTTGTTTTAATTCATCTCCTGTAGAAATTATTGCGATTTTTAATTTTTTAATAACTGGTATTTCTGGATATCCCATTGTTGCACATAATCCAATACGAGACGGAGTGAGAAGTGTTCCTTTTTTTAGAAATGATTTGTTTTTGATTAAATTTTCACCTTTCTTCCTAACATAATTTTTCATTGATTTTTGATTTAATATAACATGATTTTCATCTCTTGATGTTAGTTCAATTTGTAAAATAGAGTCTGTCCCCTCTGGTAATGGGGCTCCTGTCATAATACGAACCGCTTGCCCGGATTTTACAGTAATATTATCACGTTGGCCTTTTGCTTGTACAGTTCCAATTATTTCTAATTTGGTTGGGGGATTTATTGTATCTTCAAATTTCATTGCGTAGCCATCCATTGCAGAATTATCAAATGGTGGATCATCAACTTTAGAATACAAATCTTCACCTAATATCCTGTTATTTGCTAATTCCAAAGGAAGGGTTTCTCGACTTAATTCAATTTTTGTTTGGTTTGAAATGTGGATTGCTTCTTCAAGGGGTATGAAGATTGGCGTTTCCGACATAATACTACGAAATGATGGTAGGATTTGATTATCTCTATTGGGTTAACATAATTTTGTAATTGCTGTTAGGGGATTTTGTGGAACTTGTAATACTAGCTTCTCTTTGTATAATTGCAATATTATATTCGAGTGTGGGACATGGTGGAGCTTCGGGGTATTTGGCTGTATTATCATTGACAATGTATGGAACGATGGATTCTGCATGGTTAAAACAACATGTTTGGTTTCTAAATTTGATTGTTGCTGGGATTGCTTTTGGTCATTATAGAAGATTTAAATTTCATAATTATAATTTAACTTGGCCATTTGTTATAGCGAGTGTTCCTTTTGCATTTATTGGAGGTTATTTGCATGTAAATGGTGTTATTTACGATACTTTATTATCAATAACTCTGATTTGGGCAGCGTACAAATTATACAAAATACAAGGGACTGAAAATTATCAAAACAATATTCCTTCATTAAAAATAACTCTACCAATTGGTGGTTTTATTGGTTTATTGAGTGGGATTATTGGAGTAGGGGGTGGCATATTTCTCTCCCCGATATTGTTGATAAATGGCTGGGGTTCTCCAAAAGTTGTTGCAGCAACTTCAGCTTTATTTATTTGGGTTAACTCAGCATCTGGCCTTCTTGGAGCTACTATTTCTAAACAATTAATAGTAGATTTTGAAATTATATTGCCTTTTGGCCTTGCAGTAATAATTGGTGGATTGATTGGATCTTATTATGGATCTAAATTGGCTCCTCAAAAAACTGTAAAGAGTGTTTTAATTGGAGTTCTTTTAATTGCTTCAATGAAAAGAATTTTTGAAATAATAAATTAACCAAACATTTGAGAATGTTCACAATTAGGACATGTTATTGTATAACGTGCTTTTTTCGGTTTTGGAACGTTCATTATAGAACCGCACAATTCGCATTGATGTTTAATTATCTCTGGTCCTTTGGGTTTTTCTGGTTCAGCAATAGTTCTACCAACATCTGTAGACCAGCCAAGTTGATCTGAATAACTATCTGTCTTTTTTAATTTGGAGCTTTTTAGAGATAATCGTAATTTCCTTTTTCTCTTACGGGGTTTTCCCCCAGGTGCTCTTGCCGCCATGCCAATCATTTACCCCTTAACGTCACTATATTCAATCACTTCGGATATATTTTCATTCTATATTAATTGATTTTCCATTTTCTGGTGAATGAACTATGTGGCCGTTTTTCTCTAAAGCTTCAACTAAAGGTGGTCTAGCAATTGTTGAATCTGTATGATAAATAACAACTGTTTCTGCTTGGCATTCTTTAGCGAAGTTTACAATTTCTGAATGTCCCGCGTGTGTAGAAAAAGAAAATTGGTTGACTTCCAATCCGATTTCAGTATTGTTGCCCCAGATTGGAATTTTACCCTTTTCCAATAACATTCGCCCACCAGAACCTTTTGCTTGATATCCTGTTAAACAAATTGAATTTCTTAAATCGTTTCTAAGTCTATTTAGATACCAAATAGCTGGACCCCCATCTAACATACCAGATGTTGAAACTATACAATCTGCATCCAATGCTTTTTTACGATCTGATTTAGAAGATACTTTCTTACACCATTTCCAAGCATTTTCTAATTCTTTATGATCTCTGAGCGTTTCTGGATGTTCTAATTGTAATTTTGCAACATGTTTACCCATGCCATCAACGTGTACATTAAAGTCTGGTAAATGTTCATGCAATGTCATTACAATGTCTTGAGTTCTACCATTTGCAAATGTAGGAATAAGTGACGTTCCTCCTTTTTCATTAACTTCAACAATTTTTGATATAAAATTATCAATATTTTCTTCTTGTGGTATGTGATCTTTTCCTCCATAAGTTCCTTCTATGAACAAAACATCCGTTTTTACTGGTTTTGCACCTTCAGTTAATTTAGAATCTCTTGAATCAAAATCTCCAGTAAACAATAATTTATGAGATTCTGTTTCAACATTAAGCATTGCAGCGCCAGGGATGTGTCCTGCTTTTTTTAATGATAATTTCCAATCATTATTATGCCATACCTCATTAAAATTATGAGTTTCCCAAGATAATATTGCTTCATCTATATCTCTTTTATCCCATGCTAAAGGATATCCTTCTATTCTAGATACTTTGTAACAATCATTCCACATCATTTGTGATAATTTTGATGTTAATTCTGTCCCATGTAATTTTGTTCCATAATTTGAACATAACCAAGGTGCCATCCCTAAATGATCTAAATGTGAATGTGTAATTACTGCATTTTTAATCATAGGAGATTCGTTTGGATATTTAGGAGGATCTGTTGGAGCTAAACCATAATCAAGAAGCATTCTTGTTCCTTTATTATCTTCAAAAACACATCCAACATTTCCAACTTCATCTCCACCACCTAAGTAATGATAACGAATTCCTTTATCTGGTGGTATATTTGGATATGAAGATGTTCTACCTGGTGAATACAGGACCATGAACTTCCGTCACTATACTAATCAATGAATATGTCGCACCCCTATATTTCCATTGGAGTTAAAAAATTGATATTCGAACTTTTTCGAATATTAGATATTGTTAAAGACTGTACGCGATACACAACAACGGGTCTTGCTTTGCACATATGATCTACACATCATTGATTACTTTTCACTAATCTAAAATATATGGTTCCAATGGAAACGAAGGGGTAAGACTACATATAACAAAAATATACTTTAAAATTCAATAATATATTTCCATTGAAATGATTTTACATTTGAACATATTCAATTATAATTATAATCAATATTTTCCAAAAGAAACATCCGAAGGAGCGATTAAGAATAATCTATTGGAATGTTTCCATGGGAAATGTTTCCACTGCCATTTTCAAGGTTGATGAAAATCTATGTTATGGTTGTGGTGCTTGTATTGCATTATGTCCAACAAACGCATTAGAACTAGAAAAAAGATTAGCAATAGTAGATCAAAAAGATTGCACCCTTTGTGAATATTGTATTCCTTCATGTCCGGTATCAGCTCTATCGATAAAGGAGGAATAATTTTGATATCACTTAATGGAGCTGGTATATCTGGTTTAATTTGTGGAATAGAATTAATCAAATTAGGACATAATGTTGAAATTTATGAAAAACGTCAAGAAGTTGGAAATCCAATCGACGGTCCAGGTTTAATAGATAATTTAACAGAAGATGAGATAATTATCTGCAGTGCAATAAAAACAAAAATTGGATGGGGACTTAGAAGAGAATGGTATGAAAAAAATTTAGCAAAAAAATTTGTTGAAGATGGCGGAATCATCCATCTAAGAAAACAACCTAAAAAATCATCAATAAATACAAAAAATAATTCTAATATAGATTGGTATGGTGGAATCACAATTAAAAAAAATAAACCCGATGAATTTGAAATAAATTCAATTAAAGGAAATTTATTATGTTTTGAAAGAGGCGACAATTTAATCGAATGTTGGTCTAATAATAAATCATTAATTGAAGGTAATATTTGGTTAGAAAAGATGAGTGGTAAACATCCCGGAGATATATCTAAATTATCAATAAATAATGAGATAAAATATGGAAAATCTTTATCCAAAAGAATCATTGAAGGAGTAATAGGTGGGTGAAAACATGAACCCCGATCAAGGACTTATGGAATATTTCCTAGATCGTAGTAAAGGGTGCCGTCATATAACATTAATAGATCCTGGTAAACAAGATGTAAAAATAGCAACAAAAAGAGCAATTGCAGCAATTGAAGCAGGTTCTAGGATGATATTCATTGGGGGTTCTACAAATACTCCAAACGAAATAGTTCATGAAACATGTAAATCAATTCAACAAGAATTAGAGTTAAGAGTTTTTGCAGCTAGTCAAGATCCAAGTGCTGATGAAGAATATTGGAAAGTTCCAGTAATACTTTTTCCAGGGGGGTCCCATGCATTATCTCCAGCAGCAGATGGAATTACATTTATGATGTTGATGAATTCAAACAATCGCAAATTTCTCATCGATGAACAATTAAAAGGCTCTATACATCTTGAAAAATTTGGTATAGAAACAATACCAACTGGATATTTAGTATTCTCTCCCGGGGGGAAGGTTGGAGAAGTTGGTGAAGCTAATCTAATTGAAGAAAACGATTTGGAATTAGTTTATTCATATGCTCTTACTGCAAAGATGTTTGGTTTTAAAACATTATATTTAGAGGCCGGAAGCGGCTCTGATAAACAAGTTAGTATTGATTGTATAAAATCTGCAAAAAAAGTGGATGATTTGTGTTTAATTGTTGGAGGTGGAATAAGAACACCAGATCAAGCAAAAAAAGCATCTATGGCTGGGGCTAATTGGATAGTAACAGGCAATCTCTGCGAAGAAATTAATGATGATTCAAAACTGACAAAAATATTACAAGAATTAATTCTTAATATCAATTAAATTAATTTTCATCATCAAAAACAACAGGATCTCCACTACCACCTGGTGCATTTGGTCTATTAGTATCAACATCCATTCCCTTTTCAATTTCAGAAACCTCTTGTTCTAAATCAACCTCTCCACCTTTTGCCAACGTCTTCATATCATCTGTATTTGGTGTTGAAATCTTCCGCTCAACATCAGGAGAATTAGCATAAATCTCTTTCTTCAATTCTCTTTCATCATGGCCTCTAACTAATGATAAGGAATCGGCAAAAACACGCCCCACAACTTCTCTTGTCCTTTCAGAACGTCTGACACCATCCAATTCAGCAGCTGCAACATCTCTTTGCGATTCCAACTCTCTAATTTCCGAAGTTCTATCAGTTAATGCAGCCTCCAAATCACCAATTGTTAAAGACATTTGTTGTATCCTTTCATCTCTTTCGAATACATCATTGTGTAATCTTCTTTCTCTTCTTCTCAATGATTCATATTCACGATTTCTTTCTAGTAATCTACGTTTTAATTCTTCAATCTGTTCAATCAAATAATCATGTTCAGCAGAAACAGATCTTGGGCCTTGCATCACCCTTTCTAATTGCTCTTCTAATTCAGCAAGTCTACTATCTCTCTGATCGAGTAAACCCCTTAATCTATCAGCAATATCTCTCAATCTTTGTCTTTCCTCTTCAAGTGAAATATTAGCAGCCTTTTCAGCTTCCAACTCACCTTCTAAAGAATCAGATTGGGCCTTTAGAGCTCGAACCTCATCAGCAGTAACGCTAGTTAAACCAGCATCAGCAGCCCTTTCTAAAGCACCAACCATTTCACTCATACGGCCTTCCATTTCAGCTATTACTTCATCTTGCTGAGTTGCCAAATCACGTAATTGAGAAGCTTCATTTTCTAAAACACTTCTTTCTTCTGCAGAAATACTAGATTGATTTAATTCCAATTCCTTTCTGATATCCTCTAATAAACGTTCCAAATGAATAATTTTTGCAGATTTTTCTTCCAACTCATTTTCAGCATTTTGTAATTGTATTACCTCTGGTGCGATTTCATCCTTTCTTTCAGCCAAATCCAATTCCAAAACACGCAGTCTTTGTTTTGTAGTAACTAAATCTTCATTTCGGTCTGCAAGCTCTTGCCACGCGATTAAAACCTCATCAACTAACTGTTCTACCGGATATCCGCGCAACATTCCTTCTAATGCAGCACGTTCATCTTTTGATGAATTACCGATTCGCCGAATACCTTCTGAAGTGGTTGAGCCGAGAGTCATTGGGACCCATCGCACAATAACCATTATTCAACCTTTCATCTATATTGGGGCCCTACGGGCCCATTCTTCGACCCTTAGTTGATAGCGGTGTATTGCTCATCAGGCATATCTTGCGCCAATGCCATAGCCCCTGTAGCGACCTTTTCAATAGGGTCATCTACACAACTAACTGTAACATCACCGATATCTCCAATTTCATTAGCAATTGCGTCAGCAATACCTTCAATCAAAGAACCTCCGCCTGAAAGAATAATATTGTTTCTTAATACTGGCTGGTATTCAGGATCTGCACTTGCAACAATACCTTTTATTGCGTTACCGACTTTATTGACAATCATAGTACATGCTTCTTTAACAAGATCTCCAATATCAACATCTTGCTTCTTTCCTTCTACAGATAATTCAACCATTTGTTCTCTATCGTCTCCATCAACATATGAAAACTCCTCCTTCCATTTTCGAACCATATCCTTTGTTATCTGAGCCCCAGTGAATTTCTTTCTTACAAGATCCATTAATTGTTCATCAATCCAATCACCAGCTTCACTAATTGTCACCTGGTCTTCTTCAGTAGGGAAAATACCATACAATCTAGCAATATCTGTGGTGCCTGCTCCTATATCTACAACAATAGATCCTGCAATTTCTCCAATTCCATATGCTGTTGCAAAAGGCTCTGTTACAACCATTATGGCATTAACTTGACCTCTTAATGTGGCAACTAAGTTACTTTTATCTGTAAATGAAACATGAGAAGGGGAACAAATTACCCCAAAAACCTCATCGTATTCTTCAGGGTCAACAGTTTCAACTAAATGTGTTACAAATGCCTTTGCAGCAGCTAAATTTGCCTCATCATCTTGAGCAACACCAGCTGCCATAGGTCTGTATAAATTACAAGCCAACTTATTCTTCAATGCGTCTGCACCGAATAACACATCTCTTCCAAGAAAATTTCTTGCAACAGGATCTTTAGGTCTTCCTACTACAGTTTCAATAGTTTCCATTGATCCGGAACTGGATGCAATGGTCGATTGATAAGTTCCAAGATCAATTCCCACATAAAGTCGTTCTGCCATTTTTTGCTCACCTTCGTCCTTCGGACGCGCCTCCCAACAAGTTCCATACTTTGAATGTCTCGTCGCGAAAAAACATCATTCTTCTTCAATAAATGGAGCAGGGGGGCTTTCTAAATACAAATTTTCAAATTTCCTAAACGCCATACTGGCAGCAAATAAAACACCTAAAATAACAAAAACAACGCCTAAAATAAAAGATTTATTAGAATCATTAGAATCATCTACAGGATAATTTACCGAATCATCATTATTTTCAAGCAAAGGATTAATCCACCATATTGAAAAATTAGAACTGGATGCTGTAGAATTCAAATTACTTGTCCACCAAGAATTATTATGATCAACCACCTCAATTTTCAAACTCCAATTTTCTCCATTTAATTGATATGTTATCAAATCTAATGAAAGATTAATTGTGCAATCTCCATAAGTTATGTTTGAATTTTCTGAAATTATAGTGGAAACTTCACAAAAATTGTTGAACAAAATATCCCCTTTTTCTGTATAAACCGAATTTATTATTGTTCCAGAATCTAACTGTATTTCCATACTTTCATTTTCTAAAAACAAATAAAATGTAAAATCATCATTTTCTAAATCACTTATTGTCCACTCAAAATCAATTATTTGTGTGAAGTTAGAAACATTATTTTCAAGATTAATCGTAGGAAAGGGAGGGGTATTTTCTACAGCTTCTTTTGCACCCGTTATGGCGAGAGCAAAACCAACCATATCTCCATTTATCCCCAAAAAACCTTCATTTTCTCCCTTTGTAATATTAGACGCGTAAACTTCAACATCCAATGAATCCACACCGACCAAATCCCCAGCAGGAATTTTAATTATTACCGTAGTTTCATTTGAAGAATCATGATCATAAGGGCTGATAAAACTACTGTAATAAGAAGTACTATTACCCGATGATAACAACGAATCGTCGATATAATATTCTCCATTAGGTTTGTGAACAATTAATCTCAAATCATCAATTTCTCCATTATGCATTGGAAGAGCATTGTATGACATTGCGATTGTAACATCTTGATTTTTATTTGGAATGATAGGTAAGGAAAAACTCTCCCCTTCTTGTAAAAATGGGCCCTTTGAACCAGAACCATTCCAAGGGTTTGAGACCAAATTTTCTAAACTTTTACCCCTTGTAGATATAACCTCACTCCAATTTTCATTTTGATACGAATCATAAATCAAAACTTCAGGGTCAATTTCTTCAACCGATAATCTTCCAAAACCTTGCTGAAAATCAGGCTTATTACTAGTTATTTTTTCAGTTGATAGAGCCAAAACCGCCTTTAGTAAAGGACCCGAAGGAACAAAACCATCCCTTTCTTGAATCATTTGTTGTAGTAGTGCTGTAAATGAAGCAGCCATTGGGGTCGAAACCGATGTTCCCGTTAACTCATAAGATCCATTATTCATTGAATTGATAACACCGTCTGCACGTGCAGATGTTACTTGGTATCCAGGAGCACACACAAAAATACCACGCCTACCATTAACGTCTGGGCCAATAGAAGAAGAACTCCAAACACTCCCATTTTCTTGAGAATCACAGGCAGAAACAGCAACAACATTTCTTGCATTTGCAGGCTCTAATAACATACCTCCATTATTTCCTGGTGCAACAAATACAAGAGACCAAGGATTCTCTAAACTCCACGAATCTACAATATTACTTCTATTTGTGTAATTTATTGTATTATCCCCCCACGACCAACTACTAATCAAAGCTCCATTTTCAAACGCCTCTTCTAGTAATAAATTAACTGAAGGAACATCCCACCCATCAGCACCTACAACGTCCTGGATTAATAATTTAGAGTTAAATGATAGTGAACGCATTTCATTATCACCATCAATGGGATCACATGCTAATATTCCTGCCAAATGTGTACCGTGTTTAAATTGTGTATGCCCCTGGAAATCACCAGAATCAATTGAATCGTTATAATGAATAATTTTTCTATGGTTTTGACTAAAAGTTCCAACACTTGTCAGATTCTCTCTAAAACACGAATGATCAACATCAACACCAGTATCTGCAATGGCAATTACAACACCATCTCCATCCAAAATTAGGTCATTTTCATACCATTCTGTGCTTGCGGCCCAACTAGAATTAATATCTGCGTTTGCGATAGAAAATGGGGCAAAAAGGATGAGCAATAACATCACAAATACTGCCCGCATAAACCCCCTAAAAATCTATCACGATTGAACTTTCATGCAATATGTATCGCGCCAGCGCGTTTAAGAAATAAATCTAAGTCGGCGAAGATATGCAGGCATTCAGAATTTCCGGTACTGCGTTGTTTGGCAGGACGAAACAACAGTTTAGCCTAGATCTTGTTGCGAAAGATTCCGATGACGCTGAACATCAATGCTATTCAATAATCGGCTCCCGCCACAGAGTTGGCCGTAGATTTATCGACATAGAATCAAATTCAAAAATAGATCCAAAAACTTCCAATGAAGCAAGAGTTTTACACCACTTTAGAGAACAAATAGCTGCCGAAGGCGGAAGAATTTCAGTCAAAGAAGAAGAATAAACCAATCGTCGGGTTCATCATGGGTGAACCTTTCCCCTCAAGTGGTCGCCATGGTAGACGCAAATGAATTACAGCGAATGGCGCGTCTGATCGATATGAATCGAGAAAGACTTTCGGAAATAGAAAACCAAATATCTAGAATCGAAACAGTACAATTAGAGCATGAAGATACAATAAAATCTCTCACCGCCCTTTCTACAGGAAGCAAAGGCCACCTACCCATTGGCGCAGGAGTTATGATACCAACTCCAAAATCCAATACTACACTGATAGATTTAGGTGCAGGGATTTTTGGCGAAAAATCATTTGAAGAATCTATAAAATTAGTTGAGGATAGATTAAACGATTTAAACAAATTAAAAGTACAATTTACAGAAGAAACACATCAATTAAATTCCAGAATCGAAGAGCTAGCAAAGGAATTTGACAACTCTGTAAATACTTATTCAGAAAATAATCCTCTACAGGAAAAACCGGAAAAAGAACCATCAAAACCACCTTCAAAAACTCAGAGAAGAAGAAGGGGATTGAATAATGAACTTACATTAGATGATTGAGGTGAAGAGATGGGCTTGTTTGATAAATTTAGAAAAAAAGTCCAGGAAGCCGCAGAAGAGGCAGATATAGAGGAGCTTTCAATCGAAGAAGATATGGACAATAAATCAATAGAAACAACCATCGAACCACCTGATGAAGATTGGGATGATTTAGAAGAAGAAATAGAATTACAACTTCCTTCAACTGATGATGATTGGGATGATTGGGATGAAGAAGATGTCCCAGTAACATTACCAGTAAAATTAACTAGAAAAGAAAAGAAGATTCTTGCACGCGATAAGAAAAAGAAGGCCGCTGCGGAAAAAGCAAGAACGCGGGAATTAAAACGCAGAGGAGGCGTCGAAGTCTCTAAAATTGAAGGATCAAAAGTAAATTTAAACATGATGAGAACTACTACAGGTAGGCAATTAGTAAAGGTAAAAGAAACCCCTGCTGGAAGTACCGGCGTCAAAGAAGTTCAAGGAGTGACTATTGATTTTGGAGGAGGTATCGTCGAATCTGGTGGAAGAGTCATTAAAGAAAGCGAAGCATTAGATAATTTACTTGAAGAATTGGAATGGATTTTATTAGAATCAGATATCTCTTCAGATTCAGTTAATGCTGTGATGAAGGCGCTTAGGAACAATTTGATTGGTCAAAGGCTTCGCAAGGGGGCAGACCTTTCTAAAGTATTAGAAGCGAGTTTGAAAAGAGCATTAAAATCAATTTTACGCGCAGGTTATTGGGATTTTGATGCCAGTATTAACAAATATATTTCAGAAGGAGACACCCCAGTAATTATCATGTTTGTTGGAGTAAATGGAACTGGAAAAACAACAACATTAGCAAAAATAGCTCATAGATTAAAATCGAACGGCCATAGTGTATTAGCCGCAGCAGGCGACACATTTAGGGCAGGTGCCATAGATCAATTAGAAAGCCATTGTGAGAAGTTAGGAATACGTTGTGTATCTTCCCAAAGAGGAGGAGATTCCGCAGCCATAGCAAGAGACTCTATCGATTCAGCAAAAGCGAAAAAAATCGATGTTGTATTGATAGATACTGCGGGAAGGATGCAAAATAAATCAAACCTCATGGCCGAGTTAGAGAAGGTTAGAAGAGTAGCAAACCCCCATCTTACTTTATTTGTAGGCGACGCCTTGGCGGGCAATGATGCTGTAGATCAAGCAAAGAATTTCCAAGAGATGCTTAAATTTGATGGAGCGGTTTTAACAAAGTTAGATACTGATGCTAAAGGAGGAGCAGGACTTTCAATAGCTTATTCAACAGGGAGACCAATAGTCCTATGCGGAGTTGGACAAGAATATGATGATATAATTCAATTCGATCCAGATTGGCTATTAAACCAGTTATTTGAGTGATGAGTAATATGTCTACAGAATTTTTCGACGATGAAATAAGCGCTGAGTTGTTTCAACTCATTCACATGATACAAAGATCAGCAATGATGAATATGGGTATGTTTCAAGATAGCGAAGGACGATTACACTATAATTTAGCAGAAACCAAAGCAGCAATTGACATTTTGATAATGCTACAAAAGAAAACAAAGAACAATCTCTCTCTAAAAGAATCAACAATGCTTAATGGTATAGTAAGTGAACTTCAAATACAATTTACTAAAGCACCTTCACGACAAAGAGATTTAGAAGATCAAGTTGCAAACCAAGAAGCGGTAAAAGAAACATTTAACGATCCAAGAAATTCACCTTCAGAATTAATACATAGTGAGGAAGAGTGAAGAAATAACTCAATATATCCGGTTGATTGATGAATACAAAACTATTGGGAGAGGCGATTGAGATGACTAGGGTGAGGGAAATTGATGACCCAGAAGCGCCCACCGTTCTTATTGTAGACAACAACCAAATGTCTACACACCGTCTTACTGGAATATTCAGACAAAGAGGCTTTCAAATTGAAACCTGTGACGATGGTGACAAAGCAGTTGATGAATATATTAGGCTAGATCCAGAATTAGTCATTATGGCGTTAGACATCCCTTCTTTAGATGGTCATTTGGCAGCGCTTGAGATGCGTGAACACGGAGGAGATTGCCGTTTGATTTTCACAGCGCCGAAAAGGCAAGCGGAATTGGCCTTTGATGCGACACACTCTGCGGGCGCTTTAGCTTGGATCGAAAAACCAGTAACAGCCTCCTCCTTTGAAACAATTTGGGATAAAGTGCTAGGGCCAATTCCAAACGCTCCTGGGCTACAAGATTTGGATACAATGCATCCGGCCGAAGAATTAATCGAAATAGAACCAGATGAACCAATCTTACCCCTTCCGGCCGAATTGCCCCCGATCCAATTACCACCTCAAAATCTTCCTAAAAATAAACCAAAATCTTCGAAAACTAAGAGATTAGTTATTGTTGTTGTTTTATTTGGTGTTCTCGGTGCTGTAAGTTGGTTTTTTTCACCTCTTCCATCACTACTTGGTGTTGAACTCTAGATGGCATCATCATTTGCATATTAGGTACTGGTAGAGAACTAATTTGTATTCCATGATTTACTTGAATTTGTGCAACATTTACAACGGTGCTACCATAAGGAGCCTGTATGACTTCGTTAATTCTCATTTGATCGGAGTTTAGCAATGTCATATCACAATTCTTAAGCCTTAAATCTAAGTTATTTGAAGCCCACCACCTTCTCCAAATTAACCATGCGGAAATAAGCAAAATTAGTATTGCAATAATCCAGAGAAAAGACCCTTCACCTGTCACAAATCTCTCTCCAGCAAAGCATCCCAAGAAATCTCAGCATACATTTTAGCGGCTTTAATAGGATCTGGAGAACTATGAATACCACTCCCAACAATTATACAATCAGAACCCGCTAAGATAGCCTCTCGTGGATTTCCATATCT
>MDSZ01019350.1_pt1 | contig 18977 bp, 21 predicted proteins | sample 811201 | NCBI WGS metagenome assembly MDSZ01 (sample SAMN05326647, study PRJNA326480) | marine metagenome | isolation source: seawater | place: Indian Ocean: North | collected 2010
ATTTAGAAAGGCATTAACTGCTAATGCTCTTTGAATAACTCCTTTTTTAATTTTTTTCCATTCTGTTGAAGAGATTATTCTTGGAAACATATCAAATGGAATTAAGCGCTCAGTAGAATCAAAGTTATTGTATACAGAAAATGTGATGCCTATCTTTTTAAAAAGATTTTCGGCTTCATTTTTTTTTTTTACAATTACATTTTCGGGCAAAGATTTGGCCCAATCATATATTTGATTATAAAATTTTCTTACTTTTGAGTTTTTGTAAACTTCGTTGTACATTCTCTTTCACTGTTTATCGGAGTGGAAAGAGACAGACGGATGCGTTCCTTCGGTTTCAAACCTACTTCCGACCATAATGGTTGAACGTTATTAAAGATTATAACTAATCATTTTCTAAAGCAAGAGTTATTTGGTTTGTGGTACTGGAGGCCTGTTAAAATATTCTTCGTTTTTTATGAATCACTTTTAAGATGAATGAGTTGGGCTTGAATATTTTAAATTACCTCAAGGAAAGATACACTCTGCTAGAATTCATGAATAAACTGATATATCATTCGAATATAATTTTAGGAGATAATTAATGGAGTTTTCTGGAACGAAAGATTATGTTTCAACCTTAGATTTAACAGTAGCAGTTAATGCCGCAATAGCTCTTGAAAAACCTCTTTTAGTAAAGGGAGAGCCAGGAACGGGAAAAACTGAATTAGCCAGACAGGTTGCAAATGCTTTAAAACTTCAAATAATTGAATGGAATATTAAATCAACAACTAAAGCTCAACAAGGTCTATACGAATATGATGCGGTAAGTCGATTAAGGGATAGTCAGTTAGGAGAAAAAATAAAAGACATAAGCAAATACATTAAAAAAGGAAAAATATGGAATGCTTTCGAAACTAAAAATAAATCAGTTCTTTTAATAGATGAAATTGATAAAGCAGATATTGAGTTTCCCAATGATTTGCTACAAGAATTAGATAAAATGGAATTTCATGTATATGAAACAGGTGAATTAATCAAGGCTAATAGAAGACCAATCGTCATTATAACTTCTAACAATGAAAAAGAATTACCTGAAGCTTTCCTAAGAAGGTGTTTTTTTCATTATATTCAATTTCCAGAAATGGAGACATTAAAAAAAATTGTTGAGGTTCATTTTCCAAAAATTAAAAAAACATTATTAGATTTGGCTTTAAAAAAGTTTTTTGAAATAAGAGAAGTGCCAGGATTAAAAAAGAAACCTTCAACCTCAGAAGCACTTGATTGGATAAAACTTCTTTTAGTAGAGGATTTAGACCCATCAGACTTAAAAACTGATGGAAAAAAAATTCTTCCTAAACTTTATGGGGCACTTATTAAAAATGAACAGGATATCGAACTTTTTGAACAATTATCATTTATTTCCAGAGGCAATAGATAAGGATGTTTCTAGATTTTTTCTTAAAGTTAAAAGATTCGAAAATACCCGTTTCATTGAATGAATTTTTTTTGTTCTTAAAAGCATTAAAATTTGATTTTGTTCAATATGATATAGATAAATTTTATTACCTAACTCGTACATGCTTAATAAAGGACGAAAAGTTAATTGATAGATTTGATATTATTTTTGGAGAATATTTTAACTCTCTTGAAACAATTGAAATCGACGATGTTTTAAAATTTCTAAATATACCAGATGAGTGGTTGCATAAACTTTTTGAAAAAGAGTTCTCAAGTAAAGAAATCGATAAAATAAAATCTCTTGGAAATTTTAAAAAATTAATTGAGACACTAAAAAAAAGGCTTAAAGAACAAAAAAACCGTCATCAGGGAGGTAATAAATGGATAGGAACCTCAGGCACCTCTCCTTTTGGGGCGTATGGTTTTAATCCAGAGGGAATTAGAATTGGTCAAAATGAAAGTAGACACAGAAAAGCTGTAAAGGTTTGGGATAAAAGAACTTTTAGAGATTTCGATGATACTCTAGAGTTAAATAACAGAGGTTTCCAGGTTGCATTGAAAAGGTTAAGGCAGTGGGCTAGAACTGGGATTGAAGAGGAATTTGATATTGAAGGAACAATAAAGGATACAGCAAAGAATGGTTATCTTGATATAAAAACAAGAAAAGAAAGAGAAAATTCAATTAAGATACTCTTATTTTTAGATGTCGGTGGATCAATGGATGATCATGTTCAAAATGTAGAAAGGTTGTTCAATGCTGCAAGAAACGTTTTTAAAAATCTCCATTATTTTTATTTTCATAATTGTTTATATGAGGGTGTTTGGAAAAATAATTCTAGAAGGTGGGATGAAAGATTTTCAACTTCAGAAATAATTCGGACTTATGGTAAAGAATTCAAATGTATTTTTGTAGGTGATGCAGCAATGAGTCCCTATGAAATATTGATGTCTGGTGGAGGTAATGAACATTTTAATGATGAGCCCGGAAAAGTTTGGTTGGAGAGAGCTATTAAAAAATGGCCATCAAATTTATGGATAAACCCAATTCCAAGAGATCAATGGGATTTTTCTCATTCAACAAATATTATAAGAGAAATTTTTGACCAGCGAATGGTACCTTTAAGCATTAAAGGAATTGAAGAGGGTACAAAAATTCTGGTAACTAATAATTTTTAAATTATAGCTTTAAGGACTTATAAATTTTTTAAGTGACTACAAACTTTTATTTTTTTTTCTTTAAAATAAGATTTGGGTGTTTTTGAGATAATTCAGCAAACTTTTGTCTTTTATTAATTTTTATAAGTATTAAATATGACATATGGTAAATATCAATGGTTTAAGTTCTGCATTTCCTAAAAATAAAGTTTTTCAGGAGGAAATTAAAGTTCTTGGTAGGAGACTGTTCTCTTCTAAAACGAACTTTAAAAGAATGGAAAAGGTTTATGATAATTCTGGAGTAAAAACTAGATACCTTTCGCAAGAACTTAACTGGTATTTCAATGAACACAATTGGGCTGAGAGAAATTATTTATTTAAAAAGAATACACTCTCTCTTCTTAAAAAATCAATACTTGAAACAATTGAAAAAACAAACACTAAACCAGAAAATATTGGTGCAATTGTTCTTGTTAACAGTACAGGTATATCAACTCCAACAATTGATGCTGAGATTTTTAATTTATTTAATTTTAAAAATGAAATCATACGATTACCTATCTTTGGATATGGTTGTGCCGGTGGTATTTTGGGACTTAATCGTGCTGTTGAAATTTTCAAAAGTATAAAAAAACCCATTCTTGTATGTAATGTTGAGCTTTGTAGTCTAACTTTTAGACCACAAATTTTTAGTAAGGAAAATATTGTAAGTTCAGCTTTATTTGGCGATGGGTCTATATCTTACTTAATCGAAGAGCAAGGTAATTGTCAAATTTTGGAATCAAAAGAATATACTTGGAAAAATTCATTAAATTTAATGGGTTGGGGTGTCGAGAATGATGGATTGTCTGTAATTTTTGATAAAATTATTCCAGAGTTTATAATTAAAAATTTACCAAAAGTTCTAAATGATTTTCCGTTGAAGAATTTGGATGGATATATACTTCATTCTGGTGGTATGAAAATTATTGAGGCCTATAAAAAAATCTTAAATAACAATCAAACCATACAGGTCTCACAAAAAATTTTGTCAGACTATGGAAACGTATCTTCAGTATCAGTTTTACTTGTTTTAAAAGAGATGATAAATAAAACTTACAGTGGTGTTTTTATGATGTCTGCACTTGGTCCTGGTTTTACTGCAGGTTTATCTGGAATAAAAATTAGTCAAAATGATTGATACATTTTTAATGATCTACATTATTTTTTGTAGATTACTCGAGCTTTTCTTGAGTAAAAAAAATACTCAAAAATTACTTGAGGAGGGTGCTGTTGAATTTTATAAGACTCACTATATTTTTATTGTTCTTTTCCACGTTTTTTTCACAGCTTTCTTTTTATATAAATCTTTTTTTAATAACACAATAAATTTGGAATATCTTTATCTATTTATAGTTGTTCAATTTTTAAGATATAAAATTATTTATGACCTTGGAAAATTTTGGACTACAAGAATTATAGTTATTCATAAACCATTAGTTAAAACTTTTCTTTTTAGGTATCTAAGACATCCAAACTATATTATCGTCTTTTTTGAAGTATTATTAGTATGCTTATTTTTTGATGATTTTATTTCAGTGGTTCTTTTTTCTTCTGTAAATTTTGTTTTAATTTGTATAAGAATTTTCTATGAAGAAAAAGCTAACAAATTTAGACAAAAATTTTAAATTTTATTTATTTGTAAGCATTTTTTTGAACTTTAGAATTCACTTGCTTATAATTTCTGAAACTATTTTTGGGTTTTCTAAAAATGAGAAGTGACCACAATTTTTAATGATTTTAAAGTTTTTTAACCCCAAAAGCTTTCGTGTTTCTTTTCTTTCATTATCTCTGGCCCAGTCTTCACTTCCATAAATTAATTCGACAGGTGAATTAATCATAGAATATAAATTTTTAGCATTTGACCAGCTTTTATAATTAGAAAGAACATTCCTAAAATGATAAACATAATTTTTTTTACTTAAAGAAGAGCAGAGTAGGTTTAAGTATTCATTGGTAAATTTTTTTTTATCAAAAAATCCACCTCTCATAACATTTTTTAGAATTAATTTATTTTCTAGACTTGAAAATAAGTTTCCTATTACAGGTAGTCTAATATGAAACATAATGAATCTAGCAAATAAATTTCCTCGACCAATACCTTCTCCGAAATAATTATCGTAATCGTATGGATTAAACAAAAATAATTTTTTTATAATTTGTGGTAATTTTACTGCAACTGTTGCGGATAGAACTCCACCAATTGATTCTCCAGCTAAGGTAACATTTCTAATTTTCAGGTTTTTAATTAATTCAACTATACATTTAGTGAAAAAATCCTGATCATACTGTGTTTTTTTATTAATTGGTGAGTCACCAAAACCAGGTAAATCTATCAAGAAAATTGTAAATTTTTTCATTAGTAGTTTAGCAATCTCATCAGAGTATTCTAATCTATTCCTAAATGTGTGAAAAAGCATTAATGGTTTACCTTTACCCACAACTTTGTATCTTATGTAGGTTCCGTCAGGCAGAGAAAACTTTTTTAGGTTTGTATTCATACATCATATATTTGCTAACTAATTCTTTAACTTCAATACCCAAATTTGCATAATAACTTTGTGTATTGCAATTACTTTCTCTTCATAATTTTCAAAATACCAACTATTTAATCAAATTTAGTTTGTCTACGATCGCTTCACCAAATTTTTGTGAGGAGGGAGGATTTTGTGCTGTAATTAGTCTGTCATCAACCTCAACGTAAGGTTGAAACTTATCAGCTTTGTTATGTTTAGCTCCAATACTCAATAATTTCGACTCCAGAAGAAACGGAACTTCATTTTCTAGCTTTACATGTTTTTCCTCCTCATCAGTAAAGCAGGAAATTTTCTTACCAGAAATTAGATATGAATTATCTGATAGTTTAAGATTAGAAAAAATAGCAGGGCCATGACAAATTGCTGCCACAATACCACCTTTCTCATATATTTTTCTAGTCAGTTGTTGAAGCGCAGTATTTTCAGGAAAATCCCACATGGTTCCATGTCCACCAGTAAAAACAATACATTTAAAATCTTCTGAATTTATATCTTCAGGCTTATTGGTACTATTCAATTTTTCTTTGATTTTTTCATTTTCATAAAATTTAATAATTGTTTTGTCCTCACCGTAATCAAGGCTTAATGGATCTGCTGAAACTTTACCACCTTTAGGACTACAAAGAGTTATTTCATGACCCTTTTCATTTAATATCGAATAGGGGTACGCAACCTCTCTGAGAAAAAAACCAGTTTTATTTCCAGTATTTCCTAGTTGAGTATGATTAGTTAAAATCATCAAAATTTTCATAATTTAATTTTAATCAACCAAGATTAATAAACAATTAATAAATTTATTTATTACTTTTAGGTTTTTGTTGTAATTACCATTATACTTAATTTAAAATGAACGATGACTTAGAAATAAAAAACACAATCCAGCATTACATTGATGGAGCTAAATCTGGTAAAGGTAACGATATGAAACCAGCTTTCCACCAAGACGCTACAATTTTTGGATATATTGGTAAAGATTTATTTTCTGGTCCAATACAAAAGTTGTATGATTGGAATGACGAGAATGGTCCGGCTAATGAAGTCACATTTCATTTTAAAACTATTGATGTTGTTGGATCCATAGCAACTGTGTGTTTAGTGTCAAAAAATTGGACAGGAAATAATTTTACTGACTTTTTTACCCTTTTGAAATTTGGTAATAATTGGAAAATTATTAACAAAGTTTTTCATCTACATAACTAATAGTAAAAACTAAATTTTTTTTTTTTAGAAAAATTTTCTTGCAGAGATAGTTTTTTTAAACTATTATTTATTTACTGTATTGACTTAATAAAAGTAAAAGCAAAAATTAAATAATTAACAAGGAAACTTACGATGGCAGAATATGTAATGCCACCCGAAATGGAAGCGTTTGTCGAGGAATGTGGTAATGTTGCTATGGATAATTTTGATCCTGCAGCATTTGAAGCAGATCCCTCAGCGGCTTTCGCTGACACTATGGGTGCAGTAATGGACTTTATGGGTGACTCTGGAATGGATCCCGGAATGATGGCGACTTTTCAAGATGTAGCTTGTGGGTGTTTTGATGCTCACATGGATGCTAACCCAGGTTCTTCACCAATGGAAGCTTTTGATGCTGTTGGTGCAGGTATAGATCATCAAATGGCGGATATGCCACCTGATATGTCTTGTGCAGACATGGCTGGTGATTTTCCTCCTCCTCCTGGTGATTTTCCAGCATTTATGGACGAATGTCCTCCGTGTGGAGAATTTGCTGGAGGCGCAAATTATGATCCAGGTGCCCATCCTCATGAAGGTAATATGGGCGATATGATGGGACCACCTCCAGGAGATATGGCAGGGCCACCACCAGGTGAAGGTGGACCTCCACCAGGCGATATGGCTGGACCAGGACCAGACGGACCACCTCCAGGTGACATGGGACCAGGGCCAGACGGACCAATGGGACCACCTCCAGGTGATATGGGACCAGGCCCAGACGGACCAATGGGACCACCTCCAGGTGATATGGGACCAGGACCAGACGGACCAATGGGACCACCTCCAGGCGATATGGGACCAGGTGGACCAGGCGGCGAACCAGGGCCTATGGACGGTGGACCAGGCGCTATGGGACCAGGCGGCGAGCCAGGACCTATGGATGGCGGACCAGGTGGGGCGGATCCATTATTTGGACCAGGTACACCACCACCACCGGACGGAGGACCTCCACCAGATGGACCACCAATGGGAGACATGGATGGCGACGGTATGCCACCACCCCCTCCAGGTGATATGGGACCACCACCTCCAGGAATGGAAGGTATGGACGAAATGCATACTCACATGGATGACGCTGGACATCATCATGGCCCAGGGCCAGAAGGTGACATGCCACCACCACCTGAAGGAGATATGGGGCCGGCTGATGTGCCACCACCACCTCCAGATGATACTGGTGACGACGTAGTCTAAGTTAAGTTATGTAAAAAATTTTATTTAACTTAATTAATTTAAGCCCCTTAAACTTTTAAGGGGCTTTTTTTTTATTTTCTTTAATTTTTGATAAATTGGTCGTATTTTTAATAAGTATGATAACTAATACTTAAAACTAAAAAGGTAATGAACTAAATAACTTTCGGTATGCAAAACATAACTGCAAATAGAATTAATCAACTAAAATCTTCAATAATAGTTTTAAGATCATGTTTAAGTTTCTGGTTTTTTTCAAATAAAAAAAGTATTAAATTTGACAATTCTATTATAAATAAAAAAACCTTTAATGAAAAAAAAGATTCAATAAAAAAAACAGAAATATCTTCTCGACCAGTTAAAAATGATGAACAAAACAAAAGTGTAAATACTGATTCTGATAAAAATAGATTAAAAATAGATGATGGAAAAATAATTGTAATGCCTGGAGAATGTGTTGTAAATCAAGGAGATGAAGGACGTTCAGCTTTTTTGATTTTATCGGGTTCATTTAATGTGGAAATTGATAAAAAAGTTGTTGGAGCTATGTCAACAGGTGAAATTTTTGGAGAACTTTCTCTTATTCTTGGTGAAAAAAGAAAAGCAACAATAAGGGCAATCACAGGATCCGAACTCATTGAGATTGAACCAGCATTCTTAGATGATTTTTTATTAACAAGTAAAGCTTCATCGAAAAAAGTTAGTCAATCAACACTTGAAACACAAAGAATTGTCAGAGAATTTGCTGTTGAGCTTGGTAAAAAAAATGATCACAAAATTTCGATTAGTAAAGAAGATTTAATTGAAGTTATTAAAGAACAAAGTGATATTGTACAATGCCTTGCACTCCAGCTTCATAAAAGATTATCAAGAATGATTTCTGATCAGAAAAAATCAAAAATGGTACAAACTAATCCATAGAAAATAGAGAGGTTATATTAATCTCAGCTAGGTAATTTAAATAAGTTTTTCAAAAAAAATTTTTGTTTTATTAACTTGAATTTTATCTTTATTGTTAAGGATTTCATTTCTTTTATCTAAAATACTTATTTTATTTTTCTGAACTCTTTCATCACTACTTTTAATTTTATCATTCAAATTTTTTATAAGTAAATTATTTGCTTGAAGATTTTTTTTTAATTTATTTACTTTTTCATTGATTAATTCTTGTGTTATTTTATTTGGTAATTCTTGTTTTGCACTTAATTGATTCCTATTTTCTATCATTTCTTTATTAATTTCTATTTCTTTTGTATTTGTTTTGACAATGTTTGAGTTTAATTTCATTATTTTTTCATTAAGTCCCGACAATTGAGAATTAATTTCAGCAATTTCACCAAAAAGTTTAAGAATAGTATTTTGCCAAGTAATTTTTTGTTCTATATATTCAAGTGAAATTAATTCTTTTTCTTTTTCTAATTTCTGACTTTTATTTTTATTTCTTGATTTATAAGTAGTTAATAAAAGTTCTCTATTTTTGAATATTTCATCAAAATTTTCTATGGTTAATGCAGTGTTAATAGAAAAGGCTGAATTAAAATTATTTAAAATCATCGATCTATTTTCTTCAATTTTTGAAATCAGATGCAATATAAGAGTTTTATTTGAATGTACATTTGAATTTACCATAAAAAATTCTTTTTTGTTTTCTTTAGAGTTTTTCATCATGTTTTCCTTCAGTAGGTTAAAGTTGTTGAATTAATTACTAATTTAACAACTTGAGATATAATTGAAATATCAAAAAATATGATTGTGTTTTTTGCGAATTAAAATTTAAAGTCAAACTAGCTTTATTGCGAGGACTGTGGTCACTATTGTGTAGATTAAGAGACTTAGAATAATTAGAACAACTTGATTTGCCTTAAAGTAATTTTCTTTGGCAATTTCTTTAACTTGATAAAGTAAATTTGGCCATGTATAGGAAACAAAATCACCTTGTGACATGATATTAATTAATTTACCAGAACTGTCAACAACAGGTACATGTCTAAATCTTTCATTAGACATTTGTCTTAGCCAAACAATCAAATCATCATTCTTATCAGCTACCTTGACAGGACTTGTCATGATTTGTTTTAGTTTTGTGGTTTTGGGGTTCATTGATTTAGAAACTAATTTCCTCATTAAATCTCTCTCAGTGACAATACCCTTAACTTTATTTTGTTTATCTGTTATTACAACGGAGCCAAAATTCTCTTTGCTCATGGCTTTAACAGCAAGAAGAACGCTATCATTTTCACTGTAAGTTAACGGTGGTTTTTTACTATTAAATTCTGGTCTTTGAGAAATTTTCATAATTTATAAATAATTTTATTATTTTATTTTACAAACAATTTTTTTATTTTTTTATTTTTTTATAATTATCCACAAATAAAAAATTGTGGATAAATTTGTTGTAATTCAATATATAGTATACTATTATTATATTATATCAATATTTAGTAAGGGGTTTTAGTATGATATTTCAATTTTTAATGGTTTTAAACTTTTTTTTATTTATGCCTGTTATTTCAACTGCTGAAACTTATTCTTTAAATGAAAAGTTTTACATTGGGTTTGGAGCAGGATTAATTAGTCCTGATGACGTGGAAATTAATATTTCTAACAATGCTACTGTAAATGGTGTCGTCTTTTCAGGTAATATTGATGGTGAATTTAAATTTGATGATGGTTATCAAATTTCATCACTTCTTGGTTATAGAATTTCAGATTCTTTATCTTTTGAATCAGAAATTGGATATACCCATTTTGATTATGATAAAGTTAATTTAAAAGTGGGAGGGACTGCTACAAGTGGTGGTGTAACATTTACTGGTAGTGCAAATAGTTCTCATGTTGTTGATGGCAATATTTCGGCATTTTCAATGATCTTTGGCCCAGCTTTTGATTATGATATTAACAGGCAAGTGGAATTTATGTTAGGAGGAGGGATTGGTTTTTCATCCTATACTGATGAGATAAAAAGTGTTGGGAACTCTACTGGATATTCATACGATCAAGATAACACAGATTTTGCTGCAAAGCTCAAAGCAGGGGTCAATTACTCAATAGATCTCACAACTTTTTTTCAAGGAGAGTATGGTTTTAATTATGTAGATTCAAGTATTGAAAACTATACTGACGATTTTACTGCACATAGCTTTAGTGCTAAACTTAATTTCAGCTTTTAGCTATTATCTCCTAAATTTTAGTTAATATGTTTCTAAAAAAAATTGATAATCTATTTGAAATAATATTTAAAAATTTTTATTTTAGTGCTCATTTTATTCTTAGATTTGGATTGGGTGTATCATTCATAATTCATGGTTTAAGTAAATTTCCCCTACCACCACAAAACTTAATGAATTATTTTAATTTAAGTCCATTTGTTTCTTCATTTGTAGCAATTTCGGAATTATTAGCCGGTTCACTTATTATTTTTTCAGGGTTCTTAAAAACATATATTGGTTCGTTATTAACAAGACTTGCTGCTTTAATAATTGTAACAATAATGATTTTTGCCTTTTATCTTGCTCATAAAGATTGGTTTATAAATACTAAACTTTTTACTAGTGAACAAATTTTTTTATTTTTGTTGGGTTTTTACTTTTTAATAATAGGTAACAAATCCTTGAAATAATATATAAATACATTGAACAATTTGGTATGTTAAATAAGATCTGAATGTTTAGAAGTTAATTTTTTTAATCATTAGATTTTATGAATTTTTTTAAGAGCTTTAAAAGAAATATTATAATCTTTTCTGATCTTGATGGAACTTTTATGGATCATCATAATTATTCTTTTAAAATTTTGAAAAATTATGTGAAAAAAATTAAGTATAAATGTTTAATTATTTTTACATCTTCTAAAACATTTGATGAAATAATTGAAATTAACAAATCATTAGATCTAGAATTTCCATTTATAACTGAAAATGGAGCTTGTATTTTTTTTCCTAGAAAAAGTATAAACCTTTTTCATGAAAATTTTTTCGAACATAATAGCTATGTTGGTTACAAAGTTTCACAAAGTAGATTTTCTTTACTTAAAAAAAAATTAGAAAAATTAAAAAAAAAATATAAATTTAGATTTTATAGTGAATTAAATATTAGAGAATTAAAAGATATAACTAACCTAACCTTGTCAAGAATTCGTGCAAGTAAAAAAAGAATGTTTAGTGATCCTATTTATTGGGAAGATTCAATAACTAAAAAAAAGAATTTTGAAATAGATGTTAATAACTTAGGGTATAGTATTAATTTTGGAGGAAGGTTTATTCATTTATCTTATGATTATGATAAGGGTGTAGCTGTTGAAAAATTTTTAAACCTTATTAATTTTAAAAATAATAATGAATTAATTACAATCTCATTAGGTGATAGTCAAAATGACCAAAGTATGCTTGAAATTACAGATTATAGTTGCATTATAAAAACTTATAAAAACAAAGAAATATTACTTAAAAAGAAAATGAACAATTATTATAGCAAAAAAACAGCTCCAGACGGTTGGAAAGAATCACTTAACTTTATTTTTGAAGAGGAGAACGTCAATTTCTGATTTTTATCAAAATGGTATTGTTGCAACATTACATAACTTTTCTAATCGTAACTATAAAGACTTGGAGTTAGAATTATGTGAGTTCTCAAAATTTAGACCAATTACACTCATTCTTCCTTCTCTTTATTCTGAATTAAAAGGAACAGCGTTACCTAAAATTATAGATGAGATAAGTCAGGTAAAGTATCTTAATAATATTGTTATAGGACTTGATAGAGCAGATAAAAAAGAATTTTTTGAGGCAAAAAAATTTTTTTCCAAACTTCCACAAAAACATGAAATATTATGGAATGATGGACCAAATTTAAAAAAATTAGATTCAAAATTGGCTCATCAAAATTTAGCCCCTCAAGAACTTGGAAAGGGAAGAAATGTTTGGTATTGCATGGGTTATATTTTATCAACAGGAGAAACTGAAGCAGTAGCGCTTCATGATTGTGATATTCTTACTTATTCTAGAGATTTATTAGCTAGATTAGTTTATCCTGTTGCAAATCCTAAATTTAACTTTGATTTTTGTAAGGGTTTTTACCCTAGAGTTTCTAAAAACAAACTAAAAGGTAGGGTTGCCAGACTACTGGTAACACCACTTTTAAGGGCTCTTGAAAAAACCATAGGTTTTAATGAATTTATAACTTTTGTTGATTCTTTTAGATATCCACTCGCAGGTGAATTTTCTTTTAGAAGAAGAGTTCTCAAAGATATAAGAATTCCTTTTGATTGGGGGTTAGAAATTGGTGTTTTATCTGAGATGTATAGAAATTATGCTAGTAATAGGTTGTGTCAGGTAGATATTGCAAATAATTATGACCACAAACATCAAGAGATTTTTTTTGAGGATAATTCAAAAGGACTTTCTAAAATGTCTGTAGACATAATAAAAGTTATTATAAGAAAATTAGCATCGCAGGGTGAACCTTTTTCAATGTCAATTTTTAGATCACTAAAAGCTACTTACTATAGAGAGGCTCTTGATTTTGTTCAGATTTATAAAAAGGATGCTATAATGAATTCTTTTGATATTGATGTTCATGAAGAAGAAACAGCAGTAGAATTATTTGCTAAAAATATAATGGTCGCTGGACAAGTTTTTCTAGACTCACCAATGGAATCTCCAAATATTCCTACTTGGAATAGAGTTGATACGGCAATTCCTGGATTTTTAAACGAATTAAAAGCGGCAGTAGAACAAGACAATAATTCTTAAAATTTAATGCAAAAAAAAATTTTCCACAGAATTGTAAAGAATTATCTTTTATCTATTTATTCTTCAGAGATAAATGAAAAAGAAATAAATAAAATATTTAAAAAAATAATAAAAATTTTTACCTCACCACAAAAAAATATTGGTGACATTTGGAATGAGAAAGATTTTTTTCTTATTTCATATGCAGATTCAATAATAAAAAAAAATGATAAAAATTTAAAAACACTTTCATTTTTTTTAAAAAATTTTTGTAGTCATTTTAGTTTTATCCATATTCTTCCATTTTTTCCTTATTCTTCAGATGATGGTTTTGCCGTAAAGGATTATAAAGAAATAAAAATTGATCATGGAAACTGGAATAATATTCAAGAAATAAGTAGTAACTTCAAAATTATGATTGATTTAGTAATTAATCATTGTTCGTCGGAGAGTTATTTGTTCAAGAGTTTTTTAGAAGATCAAAAATCATTTTCTAATTTTTTTGTTTCAGAAAATAAAAAAACTAAAAAATTTGATAATGTAGTTAGGCCAAGGAATTCTGAATTATTTAAAGAAGTTTTGGTAAAAGGTAAGAAAAAGTATGTATGGTGTACATTTAGTCATGATCAAGTTGATTTTAATTTTAAAAATCCAAAAGTATTAATTTATTTTCTTGAAATTATAAAATTTTATCTAGAAAAAAAAGTAAAAGCTTTGAGATTGGATGCTGTTGCTTTTTTATGGAAAAGTGCTGGAACAAATTGTATAAATCTTCCACAAACTCATGATATTATTCGTCTTATTAGAGTTATAATTGATGAATACTATAAAGATGTTTTAATTATCAGTGAAACGAATATTCCAAGTAATGAAAACTTAAGTTACTTTGGAAATAATAATGAGGCTCATTGTATATATAATTTTACCCTTGCACCTCTTCTTATACACGCAATTATTTCTGGAAATGGAGGATATTTAAAAAGATGGTCTAGAGGTATGCCTCCAGCACAGGAAAAGAACGCTTACTTAAATTTTTTATCCTCACATGATGGTATTGGTTTACGTCCGCTTGAGGGGATACTTCCTGACGTGGAGGTAAAAAAATATATTGCTTTTTTTAAAAAACAAGGTGGTTTGCTTTCATTTAGAAAAAATAAAGGTAAAGAATCTGTATATGAAGTAAATATCACTCTTTTAGATGCCTTAAAAAGCTCATACATGGGAAAAGATTCATTTCTTTTAAAAAGATTTATACTTGCACATACTATTTTATTTTCTATGGAAGGTATACCAGCAGTTTATATTCAAAATTTAATTGGATCTGAAAATGATTATGAAAAAGTAAAGTTAACAGGTTCTAATAGATCCATTAATAGACGTAATTGGGATTTTAAAACTCTTAATAAAAAACTTTCTCAGAAAAGTTCTATCAATTTTAAAATTTATAATTCTTTAAAAGAAATTATAAATTTAAGAAAAAAACAACGTGCATTTCATCCAAATGCAACTCAATTCACCTTGCAACTTAATAATGATTTTTTTGGAATATGGCGACAGAGTATTGATAGAAGTCAAAGTATTTTTTGTATTAGTAATTTAACAAAATCAAAAAAAAAATTTTCATTACTCGATATTAACTTAATTTCAACAAATAAATGGTTTGATATTTTATCTCAAAAAAAAATCATTAATTTAGGGGGACAACTAATATTTAAACCTTATCAAACATTTTGGATTACAAATAAATTATTCTAAATTTTTATTTTTCTTAAATAATTTGGTTTAATTTGTAAAACTATATAAGTTAAAATTTGCAATAAATAAGCATTTATTAGGTGCCAAAAATAATGTGTTCCCCAAATAAACTTCTCACAAATAAAATTATCAATTGTTCTAAAAATTAGTGAAATATTAAAAAGAATAAAGGCAAAAAATAAAATTTTTAATCTTTTTGAATTCTTATACTTAAGGACAATGCAATAAAAACTTAATACTAAGTAGTTAGCTAAATAAAATTCGGAACCATTTAAGAAATCAAAATTTATTTTTGGAGAAATTAAAACAAATAATAATAAATAAATAATTATAACTAAAATATTAAATGTTTGATTTAATTTTAATTCATTTCTATTAAATATGTAAATAAAAAGGATAGAAAATAGTAAAATTGGTATAGCATCCATTAAAAGTGTAATATGATTAGGTTTTAAGTGGAAAAAAAAACTTCCAACTCCAATCATAAAAATTAAAAACGGGAATAAGTAATTAATTTTATTCAATCTATTTTTTTTAATAATTCGATATATATATATTGATACAAATACAAAAAAGATGTTTGAGATTGTATTTATTGGTTCATTAAAAAAATTGTCATTAATTCTTTCGCAGTAAAAGTCCATTTTCCTTTATAAATCAAATTCTTTGAAAAAAGTTAGTTTTGTGAAAAGCTCTTTGCAAAGGTAATCAATAATTTTCCATTTTATTTAGAAAGTACATGAATTTATAGTAATTGCTTTCTTATTTTTTAGTCAATAGAAATATTAACACTAGATGAATATAATACTCAGTTTAAGTTAAGGTGTTCACGTTATTCTAAGCTCAATAATATTAACTTTCTTAAGGAGTGAACAATGGCTTGGACAAAACCAATGATTTCTGAAATCTCAGTAGGACTTGAAATCAATTCATATGCTTGCGCTGAAAAGTAATTTTAGCCGAAACGTATTAATAAAAAGCCTGGCTAGTTAGTCGGGCTTTTTTATTTTATACTTTCAAGTAAATACCTCTCATAGTCACTTTTTAACAATTTTTTAATCTTTTTCTCAGTTATATCATTAATACTTTTTTCTGTTTTTTCGTAAAACTTTTGACATTTATCTGAGGTTTCTCTTGATACATGTTGTTCAATAAATTCATTCTCTAGTGCATTTTTTGCTCTAAGAATAGGTTCAAGTTTTGCCTTTGAACATTTAGTAAGTATTTTGTTTTTAGATTTTTCTATTTCGTCAACAATAGTCATTAATTGATTAAATGTTAGTTTTTTTTTCTTAACAAAAATTAATTGACCTTTAGTTTCATGGGATAAATTTAATGTATCTAATTCGTCTGATATAAGTTCACTGTATTCAGTGTTGAAAACTATAATTTGGTAATACGCATCTTCATTATTATTTTTAATCTCAGCTAGGTCAGAAATTTTTCTAATTCTATTATTTATATTAAATCTAAGTTTTTTAATTTCGTGGAGATAAAAGAGGTCCTCATGAAAGTCGTTGATAGTTTCTTCAAAATCAAATATCAAAGCTTTCATCAAATTCTCAGCCTGAATTGAATAATTTTCTTCTTTTATCACCTCCTCCTAATCAATATTTATATCATAAAAATAAGTCTTTTAAAATTTAAAATCATATCTGTTAGACGAAAATAGTTGTTAATATTAGAAAAATTTTAGCTTATTTTTATTTTAGATATTTATCTAATTGCTTATTGATAAGTGGAACAAAGAAAATTATACAGAAAAAAACAGTTGGCCAGGCAAATAAAAATCTCGCTATAAAATTTTGTATTAAATTTGTGTCAGAACTATTAAAGTATACTATAACAAATGAAACTGTTGTGCTTGTGCAAAATGACATTATAAAAGCAAAAATTATTAACCTATATTTTTTCATGCTTACATTTAAATTTTATTATATTTAATGATATGATTTTAGTATTAAAACAGTTTTTTTTTATAATTTTTTTTTCAGGTTTTTTTTTTTTTTTCTGAAGCAGTTCATCATCATACTAGAATATATTCAAATTTTTTTTTTAAAACAAAATATTTGTGGAGCAATAGATTAATCATATTTGACACTAATGAATTAGAAAATAAACTTTTAAAAAGTTTGTTAATTAGAAATAAATGTGAATTAGATAATCGAAAACTTAAGATTTTCTACAAGAAAAATAATAGTTACTTTGATCTAGAAAATGATAATAGGGAGGCATCTTTAAATTTTAATTTACCCTTTAAAGTTAGTTTAATTGGAATTGATGGTGAATTAAAATTTAAATCAGCAAAATTACAAAACTTTGAAAGATATTTTGAAATTATTGACGATATGCCATTTAGACAGCAAGAGGCTAAAGACGATCAACTTTGTCTTAAATGAGCTTTTGGATTATTGAAGGGATTTTAACTTTAAACTTAAAGAAGCCGGCAGAGCAGAATTTCCAACATATTTGGTCAAACCTGTCATAAATAAAGTTTAATTTGACTTTTTTGCTAATAATATTTGAGTTAATTAAATCGAGTTCATATCCAATTGATGGATAAAAAGTACATAAATGTTTATAATTTGATTTGTCTATATAGTTATTGAATTCTTTATAATTAGAAAAAATTTCGCAATCAATAGATTTAGTTTTTAAAAATGTTAAATACTCATCTACACATTTTCTTATAAAATTGAATTGTAATTCTGAATATTCAAGATTACTAATTTGATTAACAAAACAAACTTTTTTTTCTAGCATTAAGTCTAAATTCTCTTTTAAAAAAGATAAATTATTAATATTTATTAAAAAAACTGTATTTTTAGAATCTAGAATTTCATTTTCAGTTTTTTTTTCCAAATAGCTAATTACATCAAATTCAGGTGGTTTAATATTTTTATTTAGCACATTTTCTTGTTTATACTTATTTAAAGTAAATTTTTTTATATTGGCTTCATCAGCTATGTAGTTTTTACCTTTAGTATGAAACCCTGCAACCCATCGCCAAGATAGAGTATTAGAGGCAGGGTCTCCGTCTAATAGATTTCTAATAAAAAAATCAGCTCCAAGTTCCCATGGAAGTTGAAGTGTATGAATCCATATACTAGCAAACCACATTCTTGAGTGATTGTGAAGATAGCCATAATTTATAAGTTCATTAACCCAATCGTCAAAACATTCAATTCCTGTTCTACCATTGATTGCTTGTTCATAATTTTTGTTATTAAAACCTTTGAGAAATTCAGTTTTAAAATTAATTAAATTTTTCTTGTATTCTGACCATACGGAAGTTCTTCCCTCTAGCCAGCCTTTCCAGTAGGCTCTCCAAAAAACCTCTTGTATAAACTTTTCGATATGTTGGTAATTAAAATTATCAAGACATTCTCTAATTACTTCTTTTTCATGAATAATTCTTTTTCTTATAAATGGAGATAAATTGGATACATTAGTCCTTTTAGTTTGACCAAAATCATAATTTCTAAGTTTACTGTAGTCTTTTAAACCATTGCTTATAAAGTCATTTAGCTTTTCTAAGGACTCTTCTCTAATTGAATTATACATAAATTAGGGGGGGGCAGAGGCAGATGCCTCTGCATATTTAATTTTTTACTTCTTTTGATTTATCAGTAGAAGTGTCTTCGGTATCTTTAGTATCTTTTATTTCTTTATGTCCACCACTGCAATGATTAGCGTAAGAGTTAAAGCTACCCAGTGAAAGCATAAGAGATAAAGAAACGAGTGAAAATAATTTAATCATGTTTGACTCCTATAAAAAATATTATTTAATAATATTCGAGGATGAAATCAAGGAATTAACTTGATGCGCTTTTATTTTTTTTAAACTGTGATTTTTTTAACTTACTCAAAATTTCTTTTTTGTTAGCAACCAA
>MDSZ01157430.1_pt1 | contig 18975 bp, 2 predicted proteins | sample 811201 | NCBI WGS metagenome assembly MDSZ01 (sample SAMN05326647, study PRJNA326480) | marine metagenome | isolation source: seawater | place: Indian Ocean: North | collected 2010
CCTGGATTATTTGATATTCAGTTAAATGATGTTATTATCGGTGCTGCATCTGGAGTTGTTGCTCAAGTAACTACTACTAGTGCATATCAAGATCCTACAACTAATGAATTTATTGGACAGGTTAATATATCTGAAGGTTCTTCATTCTTTGGACTCTTATTTAACAGAATTACATCTACATCTTATCCAAACGTAGTTTTAGATGATATTTCTAAGTCTCAAATTAGTATTGTTGATTATACTGATAATGCTACTTCTTTTGACCAGAGTTTCCCTGCTAATGAGCAGATTAATAACTTTATTCTTCCTTATGATAATGCAGTAGGAACTTTCAGCGAAGGAGAAAATATTCGTAACTATAAGATCGAATATGGTAATAATAGTGGTGATTTTACTGCAACTGAAAATGCTAGAGTTAGAAAACTATCATTTACAGATAAGCAAGGTGACGGATTCTTTAATACAGGTCAAGTAATCAGAACTAGAGATACTAAAGCAGAGGTTATTGGATATAATCAAGCACGTAGTATTGTATATCTTGGTAAGATTGGTAGAACACAAGCAAATGGTCAAGATTACTTTGATTTCAAATTTACTGGAAATGCACAATTAGATACTGCTCAGAAGAAGTATGGTACTACATCACTTCTACTTGACGGTGCAAATGATTTTGTTAGAAATACTGCGAATCAATCAGAAATTGCTTTTGGTGCTGGTGCTCTTACTGTTGAACTTTATGTTCGACCAACTGCTGCTGCATTAAGTGGAACTGCAACTATTATTGATACTAGAGCTGCAGGTGCAACTGAAGTTGCTATCAGATTATATTTACAAGCAGGTCAAATTCGTTGGAACGTTAATGGATCTGATCTTGTAAACTCTGGTGCTACAACACTTTCTGCTGATACTTGGTATAACATAACTTATGTTAGATCTAGTACTACAGGTAAGATTTACTTAGATGGTGTTGAAGTAGGAACTGGTACTGATAGTTCTACATATGTTGCTAAACCAATCACTATTGGTGCTGACTATGCTAATACTAATGGATTTACTGGTCATATTGACGAATTAAGAATTTCTAATACAAACAGATATAACGCAGCATTCACTCCTATCGTTGGTATTTTCCAAGGAGATGCTAATACAAAAGTATTAGTTCACTTTGATGGCGTTGATGGTCAGACCTTTACACAAGATTGGTCTGGTGCAGAAGGATTTACAAATGGTGAATTCTTTAATAATGATGCTATTGCTTCATCTTCTCGTTTTGCTGGAGTTCATACTTATGATGGTGGTACATCATCTAATGCTCTTACATTTAATGATGCTAGTCAGAAGGATGTAACTGCTGCCACATATAACCATGTAACAGGTGATTTAGAATTAACTATTGGATCACACAGTTACACAACTTCCAATACAGTTACGATTGGTGCTAATAAGTTATCTTTCACTTGTGCTTTAGATAATAATGCAACTTCACACACTTATCCTCGTGCAACTGATCCAGCATATCTTACTGCGTTAGCAATTAGTGCTGTAACATCAACAACTATTACAGTTAATGTTGGTGCTGCTGGTTCTCCTCGTGGATTTACAGGTAATACACAAAGATACTATAATGCTGCTGATTTGATCATAGCAAATAAAGATTTTATTGCTAAAGAGACAGTATATCTTGTTAATCAAAAATTCCCTAATTTCACTACTATTAATGGTGATGCTAATTGTGAAGATGATGTTAGAGATATATTGGATGCTCTTGTAGCAGACCTTCGTAATGGTGGTAATAATAAGATATGGGATGCGACAGCACTTTATATTGATAGAACAGATACTAATAATATTAAACTTAATCATGTAGAAACTGAAATTAATGAGACTATTTGGGCATATGGTAAAGCAAATGAAATCGTTGAATATATTGCTACTAATAGTCTTTGGGATATCCAAGGTGATCATGGATTACTTCAGAAGACAGATACTACAATTACTGATTCTTCTAACCCAACATATACCCAATTAACTCCAACAGGAGCAGAATATACTGCTTCTACAGGTGAATTGAAGATGACTGTTAATGGTCATGGGTTAGTTGGTCCAACATCCTTAACAGCAACAGGAGCAACTTATACTGCTTCCACAGGTGTTTTAGTTGTTACATCTAATAATCATAATCTTGCAAATGGTGATAAAGTTCAACTTGAAGACAATTCATTAACATTTACTTGTTCGATGGATGGTAATAAGACAGAACACACATATCCAAGAAGTTCTGATCAAGCAAGTACTGGTTGGTTGACTGTTTCTAATTCACAGACTAATACATTTGAGATTAATGTTGGTAAGTCTCCTCTAATTGTTTATAACCCAACTTCTGCAACTTATGATGGTACAACTGGACATCTTAAGATGCAAATTGGTGATCATATATTGACACCTAAAACTAACATTAGAATGGCTAAAGAATCCTTGTCATTCAAGTGTTCTATGGACGGTCTTCAGTCTATTAAGAAATATCCTAGATCTGTTGATCCAATATATGATCAGTCTATACCAATTCTATATGATGGTGAGTTGCATACTGCAACTGGAGCATCTTATGTTCCAACTACAGGTAAAATGACTATTACTTGTGGTAGAGGTTTAACTCCTACAGATGTATCATACTTAGCAACTGTAGGTGTTATGAAAGTTACTGTTCCTAATCATGGATTAGTAAATGGTGATAGTGTAAGAATTGCTGATAATGCATTAACATTCACTTGTGGAATGGACGATCATTATAGTGAGCATTCTTATCCAAGAACTACAGATCCTAAGAGTGGATTGTCTATAGCAGTTGCTAATGTAACTGAAAATACTTTTGATATTAATGTTGGAACTTCACCTATCGTTTCTTTAACACCTAATAGTGGATCCTATGATCCAACAACAGGTATGATGACCTTAGGATTCCCAACTAATCATAATCTTAGTGCTGGAACAAGTATAAGACTTAAGAAGGAATCCTTGAAGTTTAGTTGTGCATTCGGTGGTGCTTCTGGAGATGCTGCTATTAAGGCATATCCAAGAACAACTGACCCATTCTATAGCACTTCACTTCTTATTGAGTCAGTAACAAATACAACTATTACTGTACAAGTATTAACTACAGTTCCTTCTACTAATACAGATGCACATACTTTCGTTTCTGCAGAAACAGGAGCAGTAACTACTGGTGGTGATTATGTACATAAGTTTGTTCGTGCTGTTACTAACGGTATTACTACACCTAAGCATGGATTTGCTAATAAGGACAGAATCAAGATTACTGATGGATCTTTAGTATTTGATTGTGCTCTTGATGGAAATTCTACTGAGCATTCTTATCCAAGATCTACAGATCCTTATAGTGGAAGATGGTTATCTATTTCTAATGTAACTGATCTAACTTTTGATGTAAATGTTGGTATTTCACCAGATACATCACTCCATACTTTCAAATCTGCTGCTCCAAATGGTATCGTTAAACGTGATGGTAGTATAACACTTGATATTGGTAAGTCACCTCAAATTGGGTATGACGTTACTACTGCAACTTATGATGCTGCAACAGGTGATATGGTACTTACTGTTTCTGGTAGTCATAATTTAACAACTGCTGGTGCTCTTCAAATTGCAGACAACGGTTTATCATTTACATGTACTATGGATGGTAATGCAACCACACATAGTTATCCAAGATTGACTGACCCTGCACGTAAGAATGCACTTAAGATTAAGGCTGTTGGTACTTCAAATCTAACTGCTGCTGCTGGTACAACATATAATCCAACAACAGGTATTCTTTCCATTACATCTAATAATCATAATCTTAGTGCAGCAACAACTAAATCTGTAACTGATGCACAATATAATCCTGGAAATGGAAATCTAATATTGACAAGTGCTGCTCATGGATTTGTTAATGGTGATAGAGTAAGAATTGCTGATAATTCACTTACATTTACTTGTGGTAAGGATAATCATGGTTCTACCCATACATATCCAAGATCAACTGATCCTGCAAGTGATGCTTGGTTGTTTGTTCAAAATGTTAGCACTAATAAGTTTACAGTTAATATTGGTAAGTCTCAAGACTTATCTGATCATAGATTCATATCTGCTACAGCATCTAATATACAAAAGGCAGAAGATGCAGTTAAGTTTGATAACGAATCTTTAAGATTTACATGTGCTAAGGATAGTAATAGTACTAATCATGATTATCCAAGAGCAACTGATCCTGTTGCTAATCAATGGATTCCTGTTATAAGCAAAACTACAAATACATTTGATGTATTCGTTGGTAGAGCAAATGATGATAGTGCTGGTGCTCATACATTTGTTTCAGCAGTTTCTAATGGAATTAAGAAGCAAACTGGTACAGTCACAGTTAACGTTGGTATAACACCTACTATAACTCATAACCCATCTGCTGTTACATATACACCTACTACAGGTGATATGTTGATGACGATTGGTACTCATTATCTTCGTGGTGGATCCACATATACAGCATCTAATGCGACTTATGATGCTGCAGATGGTTTACTAGAAGTTACTGTTGCAAATCATGGATTCTCAGTTGGTGATAGAGTTAAGTTTGCTCCTGACTCTCTTACATTCACATGTACGATGGATGGAAATACTTCTCAGAAGACTTATCCAAGAACTACAGATCCATCTTACAACAAGTATTTGGCAATTACGAAAGTAACTGACAATACATTTACAGTTAATGTTGGAACTTCACCTATCGTTAATTACAACGTTAGTGCTGCTACTTATGATCCAACATCAGGTGATCTACAAATGACGATTGGATCACATTCATTTGATATTGGTGATAGCATCAAACTTGCTGATAATTCATTAACCTTTACTTGTGATTATAATGGTGATGGTAATACAACCAATAAGACTTATCCAAGGTCTACAGGTGCCTCTACAACAGGCAATAACGGTGCTGACTATGCATATAATACTGCATTACCTATTACAGCAAAAACTGCTACTCAAATCACAGTTAATGTAAACGGTGGTCAGGGTGCTATTACAGACACTACTGCTCATAACTTTGTTTCAGCAACTGCTGGTGCAGTAATTACTGGTGGTGATTATGTACATACATTTGTACAAGCTTCAACTGATGGTATTACTAGAGCAGGTGATTCTATAAGACTTTCTAAAGAATCTCTAACCTTTACTTGTGATTATAATGGTGATGGTAATACTACTAATAAGTTCTATCCTCGTTCAAGTGGATCTAACTATCCAGGTGGTGCTGACCCAACTTATAATACTTCTACTCCAATTCAGAGTGTAGGTTCTACAAACCACACAGTAACTGCAGCAACTTATGCTCCTACAACTGGAGTTATGACTCTTACAGTTAATGGACATAATTTCAATTCTTCTACAAACCATACAGTAACTGGGGCAACATTTAATACTACAACTAGTATTTTGAGGTTAACGATTGCTGGTCATGGTTTCCAAGAGGGTGATAGAGTTAAACTTAATGACGGATCATTAACATTCACTTGTGCTTTAGATGGTGGTGCAACTAATCATGCTTATCCAAGATCAACTGATCCTATTAGTGGAAAATGGTTGCCTATTTCTAATGTAAACACAAATAGTTTTGAAGTTAATGTTGGTAACTACTTCTTCGGTCAGTCAGCAATCTCTAATGCTTCTGCACATACATTCCAGTCTGCAACTACTAATGGTCTTATAAAAGCAAATGATGCTGTTAAACTTGATCCTGAGTCAATAACATTTACTTGTGCTAAGGATGGTAATGCTTCTGATCACCAATATCCAAGACGTACTGATCCTTCTTTCCAAGAATGGCTTCCAATTTCTAATATAACTCAAAATACATTTGATGTTAATGTTGGACGTTCTAGCGATACTAGTGCTCATACATTTAAGTCTGCTTATGCAAATGGTCTTAAGAGACAAACTGGTGTAATTACAGTTAATGTTGGTATTTCTTCCGACACAACAACTCATAACTGGGTTGCTCCAACTAAGTTAACACCTACTGATGCTGCATATAACCCAACAACGGGTGTTATGACTATTACAGTTAATGGTCATGGTATGGAAAATGGTGAACAAATTAAGATTGATGATGGTGCTATTAAACTAAGTTGTGCTTTTGGTGGTGCTTCAGGTACTGCTGCACAGAAAGATTATCCAAGATCTACAGACTATGCTAGTGGAAGATGGTTAACTATTTCTAACGTTGCTACAAATACATTTGATGTTAATGTTTTAGAAACTGCTCCTTCGACAAATACTGATGCTCATTCATTTGTATCTGCGGTTGCCAATTCTATTACTAGAGGTATAATAAGAGCTGGCGGTGTTTACACACATACATTTGTAAGTGCTAAGAAAAATGCTCTAGTTACTGGTGGTAGTTATCAACATGAATTTATCGCTGGTACTAATGCATATACACCTAGTACTGCTGGTTATGTTCCTGCAACAGGAGTTCTTACTTTAACTATTAAGAATCATGGTTTTGAAAATGGAGATGCTATTAAGATTACTCCAAATTCATTAACATTCTACTGTGCAACTGGAGGTTCTGGTCAACCTAAGACTTATCCTCGTGCTTTAGGTACTGGTGCAAATGCTGGAACACCTGACCCTGCATATGATAACTATCTGATTGTTTCTAACGTTACCACAGATACATTTACTGTTAATGTTGGTACTTCTACAGATACAACAACTCATACCTTTGTTTCTGCTACATCCAATTGCGTTACTAGAGCAATAATTCATACTGGTGGTGATTATACACACACCTTTGTATCTGCTGTAGCAAATGGTATTAAGAAACAAGGATCTGCAATTTCTCTTGCTGCTGATGCTTTAAGATTTACATGTGATATTGACGATAATGCTACTAATCATGATTATCCTCGTGCTACAGACCCTGCTGCTAATTCTGCATTAGCAATCACTAAGTACGATACAAATACATTTACAGTTAATGTTGGTAAATTTATTCCTGGTACTGGAAATACATTTGATAAGTATAAGGAATTTACTCCAACGTCTGCTACTTATGACCCTGCAAACGGAAACTTAGTAATTAAGATTCCTAGTCATGGTTTAGCAGTTAATGATAAGATTCTTATTGATGAAGAATCTCTAGGATTTACATGTACTATGGATAATGGACAATCCACTAAGTACTATCCTCGTGCAAATCATGATACACGTGCTGCTAATAGAGAACTTACTATTACTGCAGTAGATACTGCAGAATCAACCGCACCAGAAGATCAGACAATCACAGTTAACGTTGGTGCTGCTGGTACAAATGTACAGTTTACTCCAACAGGTGCTACTTATGATGCAGAAACAGGTGAAATGACCTTAACTATTGGTCAGCATGGTATTCGTGAGGGATCAAGCATTACTATTGCTAACTCTGGATTGAAGTTTACTTGTGGAATGGATGGTAATAGTTCTCAGAAAGATTATCCTCGTGCAACAGATCCTTATGGTGGAACTAAATCTATTCCTGTTACTGATGTAGGATATACTTCTAAGACTGCAACTGGTGCTGTTTATACACCTGCAACTGGTGTTATGGTTATTACTAGTGCATCTCATGGATTCTCTAACGGAGATTATATCCAGATTGTTGATGAATCTTTGACTATGAGATGTGCTTTTGATGGTACTACTACTGACCATGCATATCCTCGTAAGGGATTTGATTTCCCAAGTGGAAGATGGTTAGAAGTTTCTAACGTTGCTACTGATACTTTCCAAGTTAATGTCGGTATTTCTTCAGATACTTCTACTCATACATTCAAATCTGCTAAAGAAAATGGTATTCGCAAGCAGACTGGTATAATTACAGTTAACGTTGGTGCATCACCAGTTAAAGGATTTGATGTACAAGGTGCAACATATAACCCAACTTCGGGTGATATGGTTCTTACTATTGGTAATCATGGATTAACTACAGGTACAAATATTAAACTTGCAAAAGAGTCTCTTATCTTCACTTGTGATTACAATGGTGATGGTAATACAACTCAGAAGAAATATCCTCGTTCAAGTAGCGACTATGTTTACAATATTCCTGTTGCCATTACTGCTACATCTTCTACCACAATTACTGTAAATGTTAATGGTGGACAAGGAGCAATTACTGATACAACAGTACATAATTTTGTTGGTACAGTTAATCAGTACACACCAACAGGAATAGCATATAACCCATCAACAGGTGTTATGACTGTAACTGTTGCTGGTCATGGTATGGTTAACGGTGAGCACATTAAGATTGCTGATAACTCACTTACATTTACTTGTGCTCATGATAATTATGCTACAAACCACACATATCCTAGAGTAACTGATCCTGTAAGCAATAAGTGGATTCCTATTTCAAATGTACAAACTAATACATTTGATATACAGGTATTGGATGTAATTCCTTCTACTAATATAACTGCACACAACTTTATTTCAGCAACTACTAATGCTATTACAAGAGCAGTAGTACAAACTGGTGGTGATTATGCACATACATGGATATCATCTGTAACCAATTGTGTTTCTTATAGTCCAAATACTACTCATACATTTGCGAGTGCTGATTATGGATGTGTTAAGAAGGTTCTTGACAGACATACTTGGGTTTCTTCAGTAACTAATGGAGTTACAGTTCTTGATTATACAACTGCAGATTGTACAGATGTACAAAGTACTGCTAAGAACTTAATGTCTATCCTTACGGATACTTTAACTGCTGCAAATGCTGCTGTTCCTACAGATTACTTGGGAAGTTTAAGGAAAAATGAACCTGCATATGAATTCCTTGGTGGTAAGGTAGATACTTATTTTGAAGTTCCATTCCCAGTATCTTATCATGATGCTGGTACTGATGTTATCTACGCAAATCAGATTGATGAGACTACTCTTGATAGATTCCGTGATGCTGCTGATTTACTACGTGCTAATGCTGGACCTATTACAGATAAAGCATCATATGATATGCTTCAAAGATATCCAGATCTTGCTCTAGAGATGCCTAGAAATAGTGACGGATCTGGTAATGGTACCTTACAATGTAAGACAGACCTAGCATTAATTCTTCAAGAGTTCATTAAAGATATTGAGGTTGGTGGTAACTTTAATACAATTAATGTTGCTAAGTTCTATCTTGGTGTTAATGATGAACTACAGCATATTCGTTTACAAGTATTCCAGTCTGTATATGCTCATGAACGTCTTGGCGTTTATATGAAGGAAGCAATTACTGGTGATCTAACTTATGATAATACTGATGATATTATTGTTGGTGATTGGGGTATTACAAATGATGCTGGTGGATGTGCAAACGTTAAGACTGCTATCGATAACTTAATTACTGCTGTTAATGATCTTATTGCTCCTACATCTTTAGATTATGCTACTGCTGCTGATAGACTTTACTTTAACAGAAAGTATATCGCAGAAGAAATTACTGGACTTACTACTGCAGAATTTACATATCCTCTCAATAACGTTAACTATAGTGCCTTTAATTATCCTGATGGTGCTAATGGTGAAGCAACATGTCAGAGAGATTTAAGACTTATTATCTTAGGAATTATTTCCGACTTACAAACAGGTGGTAATAATAGTACAATTTCTGCGATTGAAAAATATCTTGATACACAAGGACAGATAGATCAGGTAGAAACTGAACTCCTTGCTACATTATATTCTATAGAGCAACTTAAGATTATGTGTCAGAGAGCTGCTAAGAATTTACTTTATGATCTTAATAGTGGACAGAGTGATCCTAATTATGCTGCTCTTTACACTACTCAAACAGCATATAGAGATACTATAACTCCAACAAATATTCAATTAGTAGTTGATAGGATCGGAGTTTTAGTTGATACTGCAGTTAATATGCTCTCTCCTGGAGGAGATATTGCTAGAGGTGCTTCTAAGAATATTCTTTATAACAACAATTACTATAAAGAAGAAATTACAACTATTGTAAATACTCAATTTGGTGCTGGTTCTTGGACATACAACGCCTTTATCGAGGAACTTGTTTTAGACCTTGTTCATGACATTATAACAACTGATGTAACAGATTCTGCAGTTGCATATAACGTTACTATTCATGATGTTGTTGGTACATTTACAGAAGGTGAATTAGTATTATCCGATAATGGTGGAACTGCAAAAGTTCTAGAATTTAATCCTGAAAATAACTTCTTAGTTATTGGAAACTTTACTGGACTACCTTGGGGAATAGCAGATAGAATAGAAGGTTATACTTCTAACGCACAAGCAATTGTTTCTACTGCTGGCGTAAGTGGTGCTTATGTTTGGTACAATACTCCTGGTAATGTTAAGACTCTTGCTACTGCTAGAAGTATTACTTCAAATATTACTGGACAGATTTCTGGTGAAAACTTATACACTAACCCAGAAAAGCATACAATTAATTGGGTTGGTACTGAGTTGGTAATTACTGATGATGTAATTGCTTCACCAGACTCCACTATGACTGCTGAAAAATTAGCAGCAACTTCAACAACTGGTCTTCATACTCTGTATAGAAATTATAATCTAACAGCATACGATACTTTTGATGATGAGAATATTAAGTGGGATGATACCACTAATAAATTTGACGAAGGTGCTGTAACAATTGATAATGATACACAGCAATTTACATTCTCTGTTTTCGTTAAAGCTGAAGAATATACATCAATTAGATTAAAGATAACTCTTGATGATAGTACTGCTGCTGAACAGAATATATTCTTTGATCTTAACCTTTCTAACGGAACTACTGGATCTGTATTCACACCTGAAAATGGTATGACTGCTGATGCATTCGGTGCTGTTCCTTATGGTAATGGATGGTATAGAGCATATATTACAACTACGTTCTCCTTTGGTTTCACCGAAATGAGAACTAAAGTTCAGGTTAATAATGCGACAGGACAACAATCTTATGCAGGTAATGGTACTGATGGATTGTATGTTTGGGGTTCTAAACTTAATAAGAACGTTTTAGATCCTTACACTTCTGGTATTAGTAAAGTATTCTATGCTGATGATGAGTATAACATCAAGACATATGCTTTAAATCTTCTTGAGGAGTATACAATTAAGTCACTTGATAATACTTTAACTTCACCTTCTACGAATGCAAGTTTCTATAAGTTCTTTGATTCTGTAAAAGCAGGTCAATACGATACGAATTCTATTAGTAGAATAATTCGTTATCTACTTGGTATTATTAGAAAACAGTTAGCAGTTGATACAACTTATACAACTATAACAACTAACACTAATATTACTATTCCAACTAAGACTTATGGTACTAGATCTATACCTACAGGTGTAGGTGGTGGATTAAGTTCTGCAGACTTTATGTATGGTCTTCAGAGTAATAACTACGCAGAGGTAGAATCGGTAAATCTTAATGAGGGCAAGATTGCTAAGATCTTCCAAAGATTCCGTATTGATGGTGATATTACAGACGGTCCATTCACTATGAATGAGAATGTCTCTAAACAAGGTAATGGATCAATTACTGGTAAGGTTTATGGATTCTGGGAAGATGCAAACTACAAGTATCTTGATGTAGAAATTACTGCAGGTCCTTGGGCAATTACTGACACTATTGTTGGTGCTACAAACTCCACAACTGCTCAGATTAGTGCTATTGAAGATCGTATGCAGATTATTGATCTTACGGGTGGATTTACTAATGACATTCCATTTAGGGGATATACAAGTGGTGCTACTGGATTACCTACAGGATTCTTGAAGGCAGAAGCAGCAATACTTGATAATACTGGTGGTACTTTAACAGTTGATACTGAAACTCTTCTAGGTACATTTGAGACAACTGCAGTTGTTTATCCTTCAGAATCTAGGAAGTATCTTGATGTTATTAAGTATGCTGGTCTTGATGTTTCTGTTGGTGATCAAATTGCTTCTGTTGGTAATATTAGACTTGGTTTAACTATCATTAGTGGTCTTAATTCCTTTACCGTAGGTAATAGACTTTATAAGATAACTGGTGGTGTACAGGATCTAAACACTTATGCAATTATTTCTGAGGTTGATATTGCTAATAACTACGTATACGTAGTTGAATATCAAGGAACTCTTACCAACGGTGATACAGTTGGTGATTATGGAAACACATCATTCCCAGTTGGTTATGCAACTATCGCAACTAAGGTTACAACTGCTGGAGCAGCAGCTGCACGTGTACAAGATATACGTACGATAGGTGTTAATAAGAGATTATATCTAAGTGGTGTTGCAGGATCATTTGATATTAAGGATGGAGTTATTGGACCTGATGGTTATAAGTCAGTTATCTCTGCTCAAGTAGATCTTAAAGCACGTGTTAAGCGTTCCTTTAAAGGATTTGATGGTACTACAACATCATTTAAGTTAACACAACAAAATGGTACACAGTACCTACCAGATCCAGAAGGACATCTAATGGTATTTGTTAATGGTATATTACAACCTCCAGGTGCTTCTAACGCATATACAGCGTTCTCAGATACTATACAGTTTACAGAAGCACCAGATTTAGGGGCATCATTTACAGGGTTCTACGTAGGTAAGTTGAGACAATTGGATGATATTTCATTCGAGTTCGACTCCTTACGTCAGTCCTTCAACCTTAAGCGTAACGAAGTATTCTACTCACTAACCTTAACGGATGGTGTTCAATCTTCTACTATACGTCCAGAAAATAATATCATCGTTTCTCTAAATGGTGTTATTCAGGAACCAGGCGTAGGATTTGAGATTGTTGGTTCTAGAATTATCTTCTCTGAAATTCCTCGTGTGGGATCCACATTCGTTGCCTTCTCGTACGTTGGTTCTGAAGCAGACGTTGATGCTGCTGAGGTTGTACCTCCAGTTGAACCAGGTGACTTTATCGCCATACAAGGTGAGACTTCCGACAGAGAGGTTGCTGTTATTGAGTCTTCAAACTCACTAATCACCTTTGACTATCTTGGATCTGTATTTGGACAAGATGCTAAGGCACAAGCAGTGATCACTTCTGGGTTCCTTAAGGACGTACAAATTACTTCTGGTGGTTCTGGATATACTTCTAGACCAACTGTAAGAATTGACTCTATATCTGGTTTTGAAGGTCAAATTCGTGCTCTAGTCGGTGTTGCTGGAGTTGAATTAAGTAATCCTGGTTCAGGATATAAGAATCCAGAAATAGCAGTTGAGACTGTAGTTCCAGATGATTGGACTGCTCCTGACTTAAGCCTGTATGGTGAAGAGTTAGTAGATCCTGAAGTCTTATAACAATAACACCATAAATAACTAAAAATCGTAGCAACTAATGGCTAAGCAAGCTCTAAATTTAGGTTCAACGGCTAACGACAACACAGGGGATACCCTGCGAGGTGGTGGCGATAAAATTAATGACAATTTTAATGAACTCTATACTGCAATCGGAAACGGTTCTAGTTTGACTGTTAGTGTTACTAACCCTGCTGTTGGTCAAGTACTACGTTATAATGGATCAACTTTCTTACCGTCAGACTATACTAATTTGACGGCTGGATTGGATGTTAATGGAAATTCTATCATTTCAAGTTCTAATGGAAATATAGTTATTGCACCGAATGGAACAGGTAATGTAACTATTTCTAATGGAACTACAACTAGCACATTTAATGGTACTGATAATACCATTGATATGCCGACTAAAGTTAAATATAAAAACGAATATTCCGCATTAGGATCCGCACCTACTGCAGCAACATATACAGGATATTTTTTCACAGTTGATGGTGATGATAATCCGTATGTAAATATCAATATTACTGCTGGTGGTGCTGGAGATGTACAGGCAAAAATAGCAACACAATATTCAAGTATTGATCTTTTAGCAGACGTTGATACAACAACTGCTGCACCTACAAATAATCAAGTTTTAAAATGGAGTTCTGCTTCTAGTAAGTGGGTTCCTGCTGCTGATGATTCTGGTATATCCTCTATTAACTTATTTGCTACAGTTTCTTCTGATGCAGGATCTACAACTGCTAATAGTCAATCAGATACATTAACTATTGCAGGTGGTACAAATATCAGTACTGCTGTTTCTGGTGATACATTAACAGTTAATTTTGATGGAACAATAACTACAACATTTGCTGCTTTAACAGATACAGATGTTACTGGTATTACTCAAGGTGATTCGCTGTTTTATAATGGAACTAGTTGGACTATAGTACGTAGTCCGATTACTTGGTGGGAAATAAATGCTAATGGATCGTCTGATTTCACATTTAATGGACCAGGCTTTTCTGCAGCAACAAATGACCCAACCATCTATGTACATAGAGGGTTTACGTATGCTTTTGACAATAGTGTTCAAGGTGGTGCTCATCCTTTCAGAATTCAAAGTACTCAAGGTTTAAGTGGTACTCCTTACACAACTGGACAAAGTGGTAGTGGAACTACTGTTCTTTATTGGACTGTCCCTATGGATGCTCCGACCACTCTTTATTATCAATGTACACTCCATGCTGCGATGCAAGGAACAATTAACGTTGTAAGTTGATATAGATGACAAGGACAGTACCTGGATCTGGAGCCATTATTGAACCAATTTTCGATGAAATATTTGGTGTAAGGGCAGTTAAAGTTACAAACGGGGGTACAGGATACGACCCTGCTGATCCTCCACGTCTAACAATAACTGGATGTGGTACTCCTGATGAGGCTGCACTCCTTTATCCTATTATTGATGAAGATTCGGGAAAGATTATACATGTTAGGGTTCTGAATAGAGGTAAAGGATATGATCCTTTAAGACTTCAAATAATTCCAGAACAAGAAACTCCTAATGTAGTCAATTCATTTGACATTAAAAGAATTTGGCAGACACACCCAAATAGTCCTACTACAGCAACATTTGATGGTGTAACTGATAGATTAAGAATAGTATCTGATAATGATCCCAAACCAACAATTATTGATACTGAAAGAGTTCCTAGTGGTGGACCTCTAAATGATAGAAATTTTAATCAGCAATTTATATACAGAGGCGGTAAAGACGTTCCTAATCCTGGTACCAGAGAAGATCAACCAGATAAGGTTATGGGTATTATGGCAAACGGAGTTTTGCTGCATACTCCAGAATGGGGACAAGATGGAAGTCCACCTCCAGGATTTGCTATTGATACAGTAAAATATCCTTATATTAAGAATAATAACTCAGCAGATGCTGTTACAGAAAATGGTACTTATTACTATCAATCAAGTAGACTAATAAGTGAATGGGACGATACTAACGGTGTATTTGAATGGGGTAAGTTAAGACAGTTTACTTGGAATATTAAAGTAGAATTTGATAATATAATGCTTAATGTTACTGGTGTTGATGAAACATTGGGACAAATTGAAGTTGGTAGAGTTGTAGATGAAATATCTGGTACTGGTAAAGGGGAAGTTACTAAGGTTGTTAGAAATGGAAGTGGTATAGTTACAAGAGTATATCTAAGACAGACAACAGGTAGTTTTGCAGAAAATGATCTATTTTTAGGATCTACAGGATTTAGTTTTAAAGTATCTGATACACCTGTTCTTTTAACTAACGGTATTTTTTATATTGACTTTGGTACAGATGCTACAGAGTTTGGTCCATTTGTTTCAGGTCAATATTACTTTGCACCACAAGACATTAAGGTTCAGAGAAATTATTTAATTATTTGGAATCAAGCACATAGTACTAATCAGGCTACTGGTACTCATCCTAATGGTCATCCTATGCAGTTTAGTACAACTGCTGATGGTTTATTAAATGGTGGTACTCTTTATTATAATAGTACAGGTGTAAGTCAAGCACCATCTACAGATTACGAAAATGAATTCCAACCGTTATTCATAATGAATGCGGATGAGAGTAATCGTATTTACTATTATTGTAAGCATCACAGATATATGTCTGGGTATGCTGGAGATGAAGGATATATTAGTTTCGATTCAACAATTGATAATACTGCTCCAACAAATGATTATTATGTTACTGGATATTATCAATCAGATGCAAATGATCCAAATACGATTGATTATTCAAGACATGTAGATGGACATTCTAAGATATTGGGTATGTCCTATGATGGATATCCAATTTACGGACCTTATGGATATAAGGCAGATGGTACAGTTGCTAGAGAAGTATCTGGATTTAGATTAAAAAGTGGTGTTGAGATTGATGGATCTAGACCACCTGCTGTTACTGCATCAACTGTCACTTATGTTGTTACTGTATCTAATGGTAAGTTTTTATATGATGGATCTACACCATCATTCTTGAATTTGGAAAGAGGTAAGACATATGTTTTCCAACAAAATGATGCTAGTAATCTTAGTCAACAACTTTTAATTAGTTCAATAGAAGATGGTTGGCACGGTGTTGATCCAGTAGTTATTGGTGATACTGCAAAAGTTTGGTCTCAAGGTGCAAAATATTATATCGACGGTTCTGAAGTAACTTATACTTCATATTTAAGTGGATTTAATGGTGCAACTACAAGAGAAATAAGATTTACAGTTCCTGTAAATGCTCCTGCTGCATTATATACGTTTGCTTATACAACATCTGGACATGGAGTTAGAACAGTCCAAGATGGATATATTATGGGTGATCTTGTACAAGATTATATTTGGGATACAGCAGTTTCTAATCGTACTCTTGATGCTTATAACGGTAAGTTTGGTGTAACTCCTGAGTATCCTAATGGAACTTATGCATATTATATGTGTGAAGATGGTAGTGGTGCTCCTGCTTTCCCATATGCAGTTGGTCCTAGATTTTATGGAGTTCCTTTATTTGAAGGAGATACATTACCTGCTCCTGTTACAGTATTCCCAGAGGGTGCAGAAGGTGATGTTGTTTTAAGTACTGATAATCCTGGTCAGATTGCTTATATTACGATGAGTCAAAAGGGTGATAATTATTATGGTCCTGCTCAAGCAAAGATTCTTGGTGGTGAAGGTACTGGTGCTGTAGGAACTCCTACTGTACAGACAGTTACTGGTCTTTCGTTACTTGCTACTGGTAGAAGTTATGCAACTCCTCCAACACTTATATTTGAAGGTGGTGGTGGACAAGGTGCTCAAGGTGCTGCTGAAATTGATACTCTTGGTAAGGTTACAAATATTTCTATTGTAGATCCTGGTGAATTTTATCAGGAACCTCCTTATATTTTAATTAATGGTGGAGGTGGTATTGGTGCTAAAGCAACTGCTCAAGTTTCTCAAGGTGCTGTTACTGGAATTACTATTACTGATCCAGGTAGCGGATATACTGGTGCTCCAAATATAATCTTTACTAAGTTAGTTCAATTAAAACGTAAGACAAGAGCAAGACAGGCATTTAACTCAGTACCAAACTTCTTAACTGGTCTTGTTAAGGATGTTGGTGCAGCAGATACAGAAATTTATGTTGACTCTACTTCTGCTTATCCAGGTTCAGGAAGTATTATTGTTAATACAGAGACTATTACATATACTTCTAAAGCAGAAGGTAAGTTTACTGGTTTAACAAGAGGAGTAAACTTTAATTATGATCAGAGAGTTATTCTTGATGCAGGACAGAATGCATCTGATGGTACTTCAAACTATAAGTTTAATGTTGGTGATAGGGTAATTAGAAAAGTTGAGAATGCTGGTAATAAGGTTGCTAAAGTATATGATTGGGATCCTGCTACTAGAGCACTCTTAGTAACATTTGAGGTTGATGAATTAGCATTTATTGATGGTGGTATACCATCTACTGAAGATGCTATTGTACAGTTCGATGCTGGTGTTGCTGCATCTGCTCCTTCAGGATTTGATCCTCACGTCATTATAGATTCTGTTGGTAATAATATTGTCACTTTAACAGTACCAATATCATCTTTACAAGATAAAGCATTCCAGGATATTGCAGAAAATGATGGTGCTGGTGATGGAATTCCAGATTTGGTAAATACTGGTACAGATTTCCTTAATCAAATTAGTCTTGACGGTGGTATCTATAATTCGTTATATGGTATTGAAGAGACTCTTGGTGGTCAGAACACTACTTTATTCCAAGTTGGAGACAATATTAAGGATGCTGATATACCATTTAAATATGCAACAGTTACTGAGGCAGGTGGATTGAGTGCAGGTGTAGGACATACTGCTCTTGTAGACCTATATCTTGATCCAAATGTAGGTAATGGTTTGAACTTTGGTGTTGATGAAATAGTTACTGGTGCTACTTCTGGTGTTAGGGGAACTTGTGTTTCATGGAATCCAGTAACATCAGTATTAACGGTTAAGGATATCGTTCCATATAATACAGGCAATATTAATGTTGGTATTGCTGGTTATTTGTATGAATTTTCACACGATAGTACAATTGTTGATTTTATAATTCAAGATGCTGGAGTAAACTATACTGCTGCTCCAACAGTAACAATAGAAAATACTGGAGATATACAAGCAACAGGAACCGCAGTTTTAACTACTGCTGGAGACCAAGTTGGTTCTATCACTATTACTAATGGTGGATATGGTATACAACAGACAATTGATGGGTCATATAATACCCATCCAACAATAACTTTCACAAATGCTGCTGGTGATAGCACAGGAAATGGTGCTAAAGCACAAGCAGTTTTAGGTGGCGAAGTAGTAAATGGTAATGCAGGTGCTCAATATCGAATAAAGAGTATTGTTTATCAAACAACTGTTCGCTCATAACCTTCATAAATAAACAAGAGGACAATAGTCACTAGGACATGGCAGCTCTATTAACAGATCAATTTAGGATTTTTTCAGCAAAAAAATTCATTAAGGCACTTGAAGGTCCAGATGCGACTCAATCCGATACGGCTGCTGGTGCCAATCGTGATAGGGTGTATC
>MDSZ01247963.1_pt1 | contig 18975 bp, 45 predicted proteins | sample 811201 | NCBI WGS metagenome assembly MDSZ01 (sample SAMN05326647, study PRJNA326480) | marine metagenome | isolation source: seawater | place: Indian Ocean: North | collected 2010
CAGTAACAGTTCCACATAATGAAGATCTTGATCCAGAAAATGAAGAACAATTTAAGATTTATCTTGAGAGTCAGAATTTAGACTGGAATGTATATAACGAAAGTGCCTTCTAAAGATGATTAACTCTACTGCTGTAAGAGAAATAAGAGCTGATGAGGAAATGAGAAAGGTAATTTGTCCTGGTTGTCAAAAAACTCATCGAGTACATTATTTTTCTTACACAGGAATAACATGTCATTCATGCACAAAAAATATAGACACTTATACTTGGAAAGCAAAAATTAAAAAGAAGTAATTTAGTCTACTGCTTCAAAAAAATGAATAAAACAACCCCTGACAAGCTTGAAAAGCTTTGGAATGACTGGTGTGTGGAACGTGTTAATGAAATGACTGATGAGAAATTATTTAATTTTGCTGTTGATCAGATGAAATTACAATATATTTCTCATGTTTATAAACATCAAGGTCACGTACCAGATTATCCGACACTTTTAGAAGATATATTTGATCACTATGATGGTGACCAAGAAGAAGTTGAATCACATTTAAATATGTATGATATAACTTTAGAGAAGTTTGAAGAACACCCATGATTTCAGGTCTAGACAGTGCTCAAATTGATGACCTTGTTGATGCATATGCTAAACGTTTAGTTGACAGCATGACTCATAAGGAAATGGAATGTTTCATTCATGATAATTGTATAGAAACGTTCCGATTTAAGCCTCAAGAAGAAATCTTTGACGACATTCATTTAAATTTAGGAGCTGATGCATTGAATGACCTTCTCAAAGAAATCAATGTCAACTTTACTTTGGAAAAATTATAGGCACATAAAGAAGTATATCTATGCTTCTTATGACGTACTATCAGTCATAGTGATTCTATTGAGTCTCGATCGAGTCTATAAATTAAAATCGATCAGAGGACTAAAAGCTTGGCAAGTAGCTCGATTGATAGAACGTCTTCCAAAAATGATGAAAACCTTAAAAAAATTCTGAAGTGCTAAAGGTTGACAGCTTGGTTAAGCTTTCTAAGCATACAAGAATGTAGGTATATGCTCATTTATACATGTAGTTTGTACATGGATAAATCTATATACCGCATAATTAATTACTTGGTAAAAATGATGAATACGCAAACTGAACACCCCATTAATTTGGTATGGACTGTTATGGCCAAATATCCTAATGGAAACAGTGAAGTGGTTAAGGTAGTGAGGGACTATCATGAAGCTGACTTGGCTATACAAGAGCATCCTGATATCTTTTATAAGTCTGGTCCTGTTCCCATCATTTAAGTAAATTCCTATGTTTTTAGTTGATGAAAAGAACGTAAACTACTGCGTTTTTATTTATACTCCTGACCAGGATGAAGCAAAAGTTTACACTCCTTTCTTTCAATCAATTGATCAAGCAGAAGAATATGCAAATTACATGAGGCTTTATTTACCACGAACTGTTGTGGTGACTGAGCCTTATCCTGTAGTACCTGAAAAAGCCAGTTTAGAAGAAGAGTTTAGTAACGTTATTAAGAAGAACCAGTAGCTTACATAAGTCAAGCGTGGTATCTTAAATTGATAGTAAATGTATTAAACCGTGGCTAAAGTTGTTAGCGTCAGTGTCCCTGATGAACTACATGAAAGATGGGTTGAGTCAGGTTTAGACATAAGCCCTTCAAACATCTTTCAAACGGCATTAGAGACACAGCTAGGAAGGAAAGGACAGCTGTTTGCTTACTGGTCTAAGAGAGCATTAACAGCAGAAAAAAAATTAAAAACAATTATGAAAGTAATTGAAGCTCCAGATAAAGAAGTTAAGCGATTCCTTATGTTTGATGAAATTGCCTCTTAATAGAGAGTAGACTAATTAAATATATTGAATCGAATGATGCAACGAGAACGTTATAGTATTGTTCTTCCAATCGGCGATGAAAAAGAAGCTGGAGAAATAAATACTTTCATAAAAGATTTAAAAGCTCATACACTTATTAAAGAAGATATGAGAACCAGTGAATTCTTTACTGAATGTTTTAGATTGGGCTACAATGAGTACCTAAAAAAACTTTATTATTTCAACGAAGATTAAAGTTTAAAAATTTAATATTTTAATTTGTAATTAGGTATATTTATACCTATCAATAACATTTAGAAATAAAGATTTCTTATGGTTCCGATCTTATTAATAAGGCCGCCACCATCCTTGAATATATAGACAAAAAAAAGGCCGAGGCACCACCCTCAACCTGAGCAAAAATCCTTTGCACACAGACTCAACAATGTCTTTTAGAGAACTTTGTCATGCCCTAAAAATTATTATAACAAATTTTAGAGGGAATGCAAAAAATCTATTATCCTTGTAACACTTTCATTCTCTGATTATGCCAACACCAAAATTCAAAGAAGGTGATAAGGTCATGCAAGATGCGAAAGTATCTTTTGCCAAGCATCCTACCTTTGGTTCTAAAAAAGGAATAATAAAAAAAGTGATTAATGGAAAAGATAGCCGAGGAGCTATACGATTTCATTATGAAGTACATTGGAATGGCTCAAGCCGTACTGATGTAGTTACACAACATCGATTGAGATTATCTCAATGAAGAAAGCTTATGACTTTTCCTATAAGAGAACCTAGTAAATGTCCAAAATGCTTTGAACGAACTTTTAATGTAAAAGAATCACGTACTCCAGGTAATCTTAAAACCTACATACGACGAAGAAGAAAAGTTTGTTCAATGTGTGGATATAAAACAACTACTTATGAAATAACAGGAGAAGAATATGAAGAGTATCTAGCTAATAAAAAGATAATCGATTCTCTAAAAAAAGTATTAACAGTTAAACGTTCATGTAATCAATGCACTCATTACTACAATTATTCATGTCGTTTAGAAATTCCTGAGCTTGACGCAGAAGAATGTTCCTATTATTCACTTACTTAATGATAATAGGGATTTTCTTTGTAAGGCCAATTAAATTGAGGAGGTAAATTTGAATAATAAGGATCAGCACGTTTTCCAGTGGTGCTCCAAGTTACAAACCAAGATGCATCACTTCTAAGTAATTCATCTGGCATTTGACTCTGTAATTCACTTATAGCTGAAAGATGATATGGGTCATTCGGATCGAAATACCGCATAAAATCTTCCAGGTCTAAGCGATACACAGGCTTATTATCTTCCATTTAACAGAAGTAATTGCCTTTATTGTAAAAGAACTTACTCAGCTTTTGTAACTGTGATCTGTGGACGGTAATTAATACGTCTATAAATCAACGGGGTTTCAGTTTCTGAAAGATCGTGTGCATGTTTTTCAACTGCTTCTTGAACATCGTGCTTGGAATACTTAATTCCACGATAAGTAAGAGAATTCATGGGTTCAATTTAAATTGTGCTCAAGTCCCCGTTCCTTGGCTTGAATCGACCTGCGCTTTACGTTAAGTAAAGTGAACGTTTTTGTAGCTGTTGCTACAGAAGTATTATAAACCTAAAGGACAAGTTTGTGTAGTTCACTCTGTTACAACTAGTAATTATGACTTTCGATGAACATTTGGGAAAGGCTTACTGGCAGGTCTTTCGATATATCAAATACAACCAGCCAGTTGATTTTCAAGACCCATTAGCTTCTAGAGATCAACCAACACATCTAGGTACATCTACTTTTGATATGGATGTTTATCATTCAAATATCTTAGAGACACGTGCAGAAGCATTAGAAAATGCTGAGTTAGATGATGAATGGTTATTTCATTATGGACATTTTTGTACAGCTGGAAGAGATGAAAAAACTTTCAGATTAGTTACAGGTTTAGAACCGAATGAACCTTTGAGAAATGCTGCAATATATACTTGTAATTCATATTCATTATCTCCTTATGAGAGTATCTATTTAAAAGGTTTTCCTAAAGGACAAAAGCATCACGGAGACATTAAATGAAGCATCAATTCATTCCAACTTTTGAACCATCTGTTTATGTAACACGTGCATTAAAAATGTTACGCTACATGACTGATTGTGATTGTTCTGATGGGAAATTTAGAGTTAAAGGAAGAGGAGAAAAACTATATGAAATTAATAAACGTGAGATGAAAAATGAACTTGAATTTCAATCATTTATTACATTTTGCATTCATTTAAGAAACCACGCAGATCTAGAAGCAAAAATTCATTTTGCACCAATGGAATGGTCTGATAATGATGACGAAGATCCAGTAGATAATTATTTTGAATGCATAACTGAATGTGATGTTAACAATAAACAATGTGAAACAGAATGCATTGAAGTATTAAAAGAGGAATCATGAAATTAGATTGTGATCTATCACCAGCTGAATGGAGACTGCTCTTAATGTATATTGAACCACATGAAAAACATTGTGGTGACATAGCAGGCGAGGTTCAACCTTGGCGAGTCTTCTCTAAATTCTGTACATCTATTCGTGAACAATGTCCTTATGACAGAACCTAGTACAAACGGCTCACTATCAGTAGTTATTCCAATGGATGACTTCAAATTAATCTTAAGGCAGATGTGGAAATCTGCTAAGACTGAAAAAACAATGGGTGAACTCTATGAAAAGTATTCAAAATTAATTCCTAATGACTGAATTAACACCTAAAGAAAAGTTTTTAAGATCTACTGATCCTTATAAAACTGTCTCTCAAGCTGAAGCAGAATTTCGTACTGCTTTAGTCAAAGCATTAGTTCTTTCTATTACAGCTCCAACTGATGAAGACTGTGAAAAAGCTAGCAAGTTAGCTATATCTTTTGCTTCTCATCTAGATAAAAAAGCTGTTGAAGAATGTAAACAAAAAGTAAAGGAGCTTATGAAATGATGTTAAACGGAAAAATGATGACAGACGAAATGTTCAAGGCTCTTTTGTTGAAACTTGATCCTTATTATGAGGAAAAACAAGAAGCATTCAAAAGAGAAATTGAAGACAAATACGCCATTGATGGCGATGAAACATTTGAGGAAATCTAATGCATGACGAATTAACAATTGAAGACCAAGAATTTCTCGAAGATATTCTTGTTCATTATTACCATAGTGAAGAACCTTTTGGTATCAGTAAAAGTTTCTCGGAACTCATTAAGAAGTTCCCTAATGTTAAACAACGTCTTCTTTACTCATGAAAAAAGTTAATGTTGAAATGTCTTTTTCAGAACTTTATAGACTTAGTAAATTAGCTAAAAAACAAATTAAACAAGCTAATCGCAATGGTAGCTTACTCTGGAGAGCTCAATCTTATGAACTTCAAGCCAGCCTTCTTTATGCATTACATAAAGCGGATATCTCAGATAGAGATCAACGTCTTTTAGATGCGAAAATAGAGAAAGCTGAATCAGATAAAGATCATGACTAGATTAATTGAAAAGAGAGATCCTTTAGAGATCATCAAACTTTACAATCTTTTAGTAGATAAAGATGGTAATTATCATCTATGTAAATTTGATAGTGCTAAAGATGCTTTCATAGAAATTGATAGTCATTTAGATGTCTTTGCTTTAAGCCGTCTTTTGTATCAACAAGATCATGATCTTTATAAAAATCTTAAAAAATGAGGAGGTTTAATTCATTTAATTTTCTTTATAAAATTGCTGTTATTTTAAAGAGGTTTTATGACTACGGAAACAAAATTCTCAAAGATTCCAGAAGAACTCTTGGGATCTTTAAAAGAAGGTGTTCAGCAAATTCTTAATGATAAAGATTGGGCAGGTTTTCTTAATATAACTAGAAAACTTCACCATTACAGTTTTAATAATCGTTTCTTAATTGCAATAGAACAACAAAAGAGAGGCTACGGAGTTAGTCCTTTAGTTGCTGGTTTTAAGAAATGGAAAAGTGAATTTAAACGTACAGTTAAAAAAGGAGAAAAAAGTATTCATATCATGGCACCTGTTATGTATACAGTCACAGATGAATCTGGAAATGTTTTGCTAAATGATGAAGGTAAGCCTATTAAAAGACCTTATCGATTTAAAACAGCTCATGTCTTCGATCATCACCAGACTGAAGGTGAACCTATTCCTGAACCTGATACTTCAGGTATGATGGATCAAATTGAAGGAGACATCTCTCCTCATCTTTTCAATGGTTTATGTCAAGTTGCTGTAAAACGTAAACTTGCAGTACAAATAAATGCATCTAAAGATGAAATGGGAGGTGCTTTAGGTCAATGTTGGTTCACTAGAGATGATGGAAAAGCAGAAAAAATCAAATTGGTTGAAGGACTTAATGCTGCCACAACGGTTAGTGTTATGTCTCATGAACTTGGCCACGCAATTCTGCACAATGGTCACGAATATCGTATCCATACTCCAGGATCTATTAAAGAGCTTGAAGCAGAATCAGTGGCTTACTTGGTTTGTTCTCATTACAACATTGATCTTGGTGAGCGTACTTTTAAATATATCGTTCATCACAACACAGCTACAGATGATATCGTAGAAGAAATTACTAAATCAGGTGATCGAATATTTAAAGCTTATGAAATGATTACAAAGATAGTCGATTCCTATCTTTCCACTCAAAATATATAATAAATTTTTCAACAGTATCTTCAAGAGTCTCTGACATTATGCGATAGCCTGTCCCTACATAAATCTGTCCTATTACTACACTTATTGCCATAATTCCCCAGAAAGTATAGTACCAGCTAGATTTAATCTGATGCTTTTTCATTGTAAAAAGAAATGACTATTGAATTTAAACCGTTTGAATATTTTAGCTCATCACAACGTTCTTTAATCATTCATTGTTTAGAAGAAACTTATTGGGAATTTTCTGAGTATGAACGAAGAGAATACAGAGAAATCTGTCAACAATTAGGAGTAATTCCCTATTTTGATCATGAAGAGGGGTCCTCTACTCTCAATAAAGAATAGAGGCTTCCTTACCAGCCATAGGAAACAGCAAAAACTATGACTCCCTCTTTGGGAAAGTTGGCGCTGTTCTTCTTCACTTCCCCTTGCACTATTTTAGAATCCAACATGTCTATTAAACACGGAACAACAATTTTTACAATATGGATGACGATAACAATCATCTGTTTATTCGTTCCTTTCATGCCTGCTACAGGATTAGCTCTTGTTAATTTATGCTTTGCAGGGGCTTCAATGCTTGCACCTAAAAATGAAAAAGTATCTAGATCCTAGAGAAAATCCACATCGCTGGTTAAGAGCGATGTTAGAACACATGGTTGATTTGGCTTTAGATGGAGATAAAGAAGCAGCACAAATTTGTAAAAGTGAGTTTCAATCTTTAAGTCTTAGAGTTGAAACAGGTTTTATTCAAGATCGTTATGAACCTTGGATTAATGATTATGTCGATATGTTGGAGAAATATAAAAACAATCCCAATATGGATCACCTTTTATTGAAGCATAACGATTCTCAGGAATCTGAGGAATGATTATACCTTTATTCCAAACTGGATCATCTGGATAAGGTGGTCGTGTCCAATAAAATTCTTTCTTGTCTTCATCAATCCTCCATTCAGGATGATGTCTATGCCAATGTTTCCATGTTTTAAATTGTTTTTCAGGATCTCCACTTGTGCAATCAAGAATAATTGCATCTCCTGGTGGAATCATCCAACGTAATCTTAAAACTTCTTTAAACCCATATGAAATTGTTTTAAATCCTTCTAGTCCTGTCAATTTATTGTGAAGACTTCGCCATCTTTTATTTTTTCGTTTGTGATACCAGTCATTAATTTGACGATTTGATTTACCTACCGCAAATCCAACATTCCAAGCCCAAAAACCTTTGGTATATTCTCCCCAGGGTTCAAATATAATCTTGCACAAAGTTTTATTGATTTTAAATTTAGTGCTGATAAGCTTGCGGCGTACTCGATAAGTCATTATGAATGAATTAATTCAGATGATTCAATCAGATCCTGAGTTATGGGATTTAATTGAACGTTTAAAAAATCAGGATGAAGAATTAGAAGACTTCTTATTAGGTCTAGCTCAAATGTTTGCAGTAGAATTCCGCGAACTAGAAAGAAGCGATCTAAACGATAAGCTTGAAAGCTTTTTTGGAGGTCTTCCTCAAAAAGCAATGACAATGGCTCCATCTCTTCTCCATATTGCCTTAGATATCTATATTATGCAAAGAATTCCTAGCCAAGAAGATGCGAGGAATTAAAATGCAAAGAGGATATGCTCTAGCAAATTCAGATTTAGATGAGATTGTATGTATAAATAAAGATCGATCTGGATTTATATTTCAAAAAATCATTAATTCTAAAAGTCTTAATAAAGCGTTATGCTTTAATACCATCACAGCAGCAAAAGCAATTGAAGAGAAAATTAAAAAATTTGATTCTAATTTTCCTGAAATAAAAATTGTTAATGTTGCTCAGTTGTATAACATTTTCATGAAATGACTTATCCCGCTTTTGTTTTTGACTTAGAAACAGACGGTTTATTAGATACAGTAACAAAAATTCATTCTTTAGTATTATGTGATATTAATGACGGATCAATTATAAGTTGTGCAGATGAAGATGGTTATGCACCTGTTATCACAGGCATCTCACTTCTTAATTCATCAAAACTTTTAATAGGACATAATGTAATCAAATATGATATCCCTGTTCTAGAAAAACTTTTTCCTGATTTTTTTAAATTAAAAAAAGATTGTCTAGTATTCGATACTCTCGTTACAAGTCGTTTATGGGCACCAGAGTTAGAACAATTTGATTATTCTCGATGGACTCATATTGAACCTAAATATAAAGGCAGACATTCATTGGCTGCATGGGGTGAAAGATTAGGTACACAAAAAATTGCTTTTAAAGAAGAAACTAAAAAACAATCAGATATAGAAGATGTCTGGGAAAATTGGTCAAAAAGTATGCAAGAATATTGCGAGCAAGATGTTCGTGTTACGCATAAACTTTATGACTATTTTCTTTCACAAAAAATAGATAAAAGAGCGTTAAGACTTGAACATGAATTTGCTCAAGTAATATCACTACAAGAACGTTTTGGGTTTCCATTTAATAAAAAAGCAGCTTTTGCATTAGTAAATGATCTTAAGGCTAAACGTGCTGAGTTAGAAGAGTCACTTCAAAAGACCTTTCCTCCTATTGAAACAGAAAGATGGTCTGAAAAAACTGGTAAGAAACTAAAAACCAAGGTAACTAATTTTAATCCAGCTTCTAGACAGCAAACATCTGAACGTCTCAAAGATAAATATCCTGAAATAAGTTTTGAAAAGACTGAGAAAGGTTCTCCAAAAGTAGATGATGATGTCTTAGAAAAACTTGGAACTAAATATCCTGAAGCTAAACTGCTAGCAGAATATCAACTTCTTAATAAGAGGATAGGTCAAATTGCGGAAGGCAAAGAGGCATGGCTTAAACACTGTGATCGATACCATGATGGCAAAATACATGGTGAAGTTATCACCAACGCGGCAATCAGCGGTCGATGTAGTCACAAACGTCCGAACACCGCGCAAATTCCTAGTGTTGGTCACCCTTATGGTGCTGAGTGCCGTTCTCTCTTCTATGCTCCTGAAGGGTGGAAGTTAGTAGGAGCTGATGCTTCTGGCTTAGAACTTCGTGCACTTGGAGCTTGGCTTGCTTATTACGACGGAGGTGAATATGCAGCTTTAGTTAGTAACCCAGAGCGAGATATTCATTTTCATAACGCATGTCTATTTGGAATACAAGATCACGATAAACCTATAGAGAAAGCAACAAGAGATCTTAGTAAGCGACTAATTTATTGCATTCTTTATGGAGGGGGAGGTAAAAAAACAGGTTCGATTATTATGCCGAATGGAACTGAAGATCAACAGTATCGTAGAGGTAAAGAAACTATCAACACTTTTTATAAAAACTTACCTGCTATTAAAAAATTAAAAGACAATATTGAAATTGCATTAGGACAAAGAAATTATTTAAAAGGTATTGATGGTAGGCATTTACAGATTAGGTCAAAACATTCAGCATTAAATCAGTTATTACAATCAACTGGCGCAATAACTGTAAAAAAAGCAACTACAATTCTTTATTATGATCTAGAAAAAATAGGTTTAAAGTTTGGACAAGATTGGGGATTTGTTGCACATGTCCACGATGAAGTACAAGCTTTAGTTAAACCAAAACACACTGAAACTTTTAAAGAACTAGCTATTGATTCTTTTAGGAAATCAGGAGAATTCTTTAATTTGAAGTGTCCTTTAACAGGTGAAGCTAGAATCGGACAGAATTGGATGGAAACTCATTGATGGAATTTCTTTTAATTATTCCTATTATTCTTATTATGATAATTATTTATCTCTTATTAAGAATGATTTATAACAATTCTCATCCAAATCATTATCGTTAAATTCTATGTAAACCTTGTGCCCATCCTTGAACATTCTTTGCATCTTCTGGCATGAATTTACCGTAACCTTTATGTGGTCCTATTTGCCTTTGCATAGATTCATAAATATATGCAGGCATATTGGCAGGTCTTCCAGCAATTAAGGAACCATCTGTAGTTCCTTTAACTTGCAATGCTTCACTTAAATTATCTCCAGCAAATCTCATGATTAATTACCTCCATGTAATTTAATAAAACTAGGATAACTTCCTGGCCTTATCTCTAATGTTTGTCGGCTTGGTGGTTTATCTCCTGGTTTAATTTCCATTGTTTCTAGTTGTGGATCGGAAGGATATCTTCCAGGTAAAGGTTTCATCCCCCATTTACCATACCAATCATCCCAAGATGTTCCTTCAGGCTTGTTTCCTGTTGGAAAACTACCACCTCTTGGCCACTCAGGTATAGAGCCAGTCCAAATTTGACCAGCCATTCTTCCAGCTCCAAATCCTGGTGTGTGATATGTACCTACAGAACCCCTTCCCCAATTTTCATGATGGAGAATCCTAGCTTCTGGAGGTAAATTCTTACGTCTTTCCATTTCCTGTCTAACTTTTAGAGATTCAGGATGATCTGGAGGATACGGCCATAATGCGTGCTGATCGCTCATTATACTCTAAACTACAATTAGTATTAATAGTATTCTATTCCAAAAATTCTTTAATAATAGATCAAGATGAATCGTGAAGAAGTCGATGAAATGATAAAAGAAGCTATTGATTTTGCAATGGCTAAACATAATAGGAATGCCACACTTATTAGTATGGCTTTAGGCTTTGTTGTAATGGCTGCATTCATTGACGGATTGTTAAGAATTTTAGGCATTATTCCACCTTTCATGGACATCGATGTAAGTATTATTCAGAAAATCACAGATAAACTTCTTGACATACTTGATCAGAAGTTTAGAGTAAACACATTATGAGTGGAACTATGGAGTCAGTGACTACGTTTTCAGAGTTGAAAGAATCACTTCAAAAATCGCTTAAAGATTTCGATATGAAAGAATTAAGTGATATGAACGATGATTTAGTTGTATTAATTGATTCATTAATACAAAGACAAATAGCCCTTCAGGAGGTTATACTTGATCGATTAGACAACGCTTACTATTCTACAAAAAATCCTTCACAAAAAAATTCATGAACACTTTCAAAGGAATCGGAATCTACAAAGGTGAGACTTTCACTGATAGTGGATTACGTTTTATGCATATTGATCTACCTAAAGTAGGAAATAAAGGTAACGATGTTCCTATTTATGTAGTACCAAATAAAGCTGCAGGTGAAACATTTGATGCATTCTCTCCAGGTTTAAGATTATTATTGAACGGTAGATTATATCCTAGTCGTCAAGATTATAAAATGTATTTTGTACCTAATTCTCCCTTACAAGTTGTAACGACAAATTTAACTCTTAATTCTGTAAACTTAGCGGGAGGATATGTTAGTCCAGAATATCGAGATAATATTGAATTATTAAAGTTTACATTAATGTGTTCAGCACCAGCGCAACCAATTCTTAATCATACTTGGGATGACAGTCTTAGCTTCCGTATTGAAGCATGGGGAGATGATGCAAAGCGTATTCAAATGCTAGGACATAAAGGAAGACAAATGACAATGGAAGGTATCCTGAGATACTCAACTTGGAAAACTGCTGAAGGTGAAACTAGAGGTGGTTACAGTGTAAGAACTAGAGCAGGTCTGTATCAATTCTTCGGAAAGAAAAAGACTGAAAATACTGAAAGAAAACCTTCAGATGAACCAGTTTATATCGAGCTACCTGAAGGAACTAATCTTACAAGAAAACCTATGAATGAACCTTCAAAACATGTCATATCAGAACCTTATCAATCAACTGTAAAAGAATCAGTAACAATAAAGCCAGCAGCTGATGAAGGTCTCCCGTTCTGAGGTAAACTAGTAAAGGTTATCGAGACCATTAGCCAGGGAGTCTGCACTCTGGCTATTTTTCTTCCTCAAGCTAGTGCCAAGCTTGTCTTGTGTGGGTGCAACTCCTGCATTGGGGACCAACAAACCTAAAAAACAAACTGTATTATGTCGGTTCTTGACCGTTACAAAGACCCTGAAAAGTATCAAGGAGTTCTCCGAGATTTCTGCAATTGCCAGATTCTCAATGACAAGACCAAATGTGGTCTATTTCTGAAAGAGGGAGTTCTATCTCGTATTGGCTGGACAGGAGATGAGAAATCATTCTCTGACGCTGAATTCGATTACGAACACACCTATAACAACGGAGACCGTGAAAACGGAATCTTCTTTAAAAGTCCTCGAATGGTTGTACTCCATTGTGGTTTCCGCAAGGATGTAACCTTTATTGAAAATTCTGTTAAAGGTGGTATCGAAGGGATTTATCCCCGTGATGCATTCCTATATGATGAATTTGAAGAAAAAAATCCTGGAAAAGCAAAACCATATAAGCGTCGTCGTTTAATTCTTATCTTCTTAGTTGATAAGAATGGTGTACCTGCTCACAAAAAACCAATGCTTTTAAGTGTGCATGGTGGTGCTTCAAAGCTATTCACTGATGCTTATGGCACATTCATTGAACAACTAGAATCAGCTTTTGCTGAAATGGTTGGTTCAAAAGGTGGTGTAGGCTTTGATCCCAAACAATCTGCAGCTGCTATTTTTACTCCTACCTTTGGCTCACAGCTTTATGGTGATGGTCAAAATAAAAGCTGGATTGCTTTCCCTAAGAGCTGGGTTGTTCCAACTGATAAAACAGTTGCAAATTTCTTCCCTAAGAAAGATGAAGACATTGACTTCATTGAAGAAGTACATAAGACATGTCCTCCTGAAGTCTATGCAAAAAGCTTCTTTGATCAGTGTGCCAAAGAAATTGGTCACCATGCAATTAAAGAAGGTTTAGATTTCACACTGCCTCCAGTTAATTCTGAAGGGCGTGGAGCTAAAGCTTTAGCAGCTAGTAGAGATCCAGATACTGGAGAAATTCAGTTCTGATCTTTGATCAAACTTAATAAAAGGCCAGGGTAATTCCTGGCTTTTTTATTGTAAATTTTTAAATTAACAGGAGATTATTAATGTCAAAATTTGATTTAACTTTAGAACAAATCGACATTCTTAAAGAGTTATTGGTTAATAGAAAAGTTGATAATATGAATACTCAAGATCTAACTGACTATGTAAGGAGTGATCTTACTTGGTATTATGATTCATTAATAGATAATGAATTCCTACAAGAAGCAGAAGATTATTTAAAGGATGATTTTCTTGATATCATTAAAGATATCAGGGATGATTTGCTCTAAACTATTCCCGTTATTCATAATGAAATGGCTAAAAAAGCGTGGCTTGATTCACCTCATGTGGAAGCTAAACCAAAGCTCACATCAATAGGAAATGGAAGAAGAAAAAGAGGATCTTACAAAGTGAAAAGAAAAAAACCATACCGAGGACAAGGTAAATAGACTGTAATTACTAGTCTTGGGAAGACTTTAAAAGCATCCTTTGTACACCACCAACCAAACTATGACAATTGTTAGTTCAGTCTTAACTGACTGTCAACAGATGCTCTATGGTCGTCGTCGAATCATAGACACTCTTTACAAGAATGATCCTGAAACAAAAGAGATTCTTGCTCAGGATATTGATTCTATTTCTCTTTCAGATGAAGATGTTATTTGTCAGATAGGAGAAAAAGAAATACATGTCAAAAGAAAAGATGTTCTTGAAAATTTCTGGGAACATCGAACTAGAACTCCTTCATACTTCTCATATAAAACATGGATGCAATATCATCTCCGTGGATCTTTCCAAGGATGGCCGATTGCTGCATTAAATTATGACGGTCCTTCTACAGTTAGAGAAGCATTGCTACCACACATTGGTCGTGCTCCTCAAGTATCAGTAGATAAAGATGGAACTAAAAGAATATATTTTATAAAACCTGATGAGCAAACATGTACTTGTTCATCATGGTCACAGATGAATGAGAATAGAAAAGAATTGGAAGATGAATTTAATAGATATACTTCTATTGAATTCAAACCAACATGTAAACACATGCAATGGTATTCCTCTAATCTTAATTTACATGCAGCTAGTTACCATGCTAAAGAACAAGCTCCACAATATAATCCTCGCATTTGTGTTTATCACTATGATTATCGACGTTCGATTATTCGTTATCGCGTTACAAACGACGGAGTAAAATCAGGTGCTCAATGGTTGCCAATTGATGGTTGGAAAGAAAAAGCAGTACATGATGCAGGTGGTAATCCAACAGGTGCATGTTGGCAAGTACTCACTGATGCATTAAAAAATGGATATGGATTGCATCCGTATTCAGAAGCGGTTGGTATGTGTATGCAACGAACCTCTAAATAGTAAACCTTTCTCATTTTATTATCATGGCAGACAACGCTTCTTTGATTCAACTTTCTGAATCAATCAAACATCTCTCTTTCTTAAAAGAAATGCCAGAGATCTGTGAAGATGAAAAAGAAGAACTCGAACAACATCTTCATGCTTTAGTTTCACGTCAAGCTAGTAAATTTGATAACATCATTGCTCTTCTTAAAAAGTGTGATCATTATATTGATGCACTTACAAAAGAGCTTGAAGAGATTAAAGAAGCTCGTGAAGCATGGAAACGTAACCGAGAAAATGTTATTGGAATTATTAAGTTCGCATACCAGCAAGACTTAATAACCAATAAATTAGAAGGTGAACGTTATCAAGGTACAATCTCAAGAGTCAAAGCTCGTCTTCAAGATAACTTTGATCAATGGGATGATTCTGAAGTTAAAGAGTATGGTTTAAAGAAAACAACAACAATTAGTCGCCTTAAAGATGACACAATTGTTGATACTAAAGAAGAACAAGTTCCAGATAAGGATCGTTTAAGACAAGATATAGAACGTAAAGAATCCAAAGTCCCTGCTATTGCTCAACTTGTTTCTTCATATTCCTTCAAGTATGGAAGGCGTAAAAGGTTGACAAATTCGTAATATATCTTTTAATGATATTGGATCCCCCATACTCCCTTGCGTTCTCGTAGGGGAGTATTATATTTTCAGTGTTCTTTAGCCTCATGAAATTAAGATCATCAGAGGAGAAAAGCGAAAGTGGTATCTGGACTTCACAAATTTCAGAAGACAAGACTCTACTTATCCCTCAAGAGCTTCTGGATGAACTTGGTTGGACCACAGAAACTCATGTCTATTACTCCACAGCAAAAGGATCACTTATTATTAAAAGTAAATCCCCATTCAAAGAAAGTAAAACCAAAAATGAATAAAGTGGAGACATTGAAAAATAGAATTAGACAAAGATTAGGCTTAAATTATGTAGCTTATATGGGTAATCCTGATTGCAACCAAGATTGGTTAAATGGTTATGAACAAGCTAAAAAAGATGTGACTGAAGCAATCCATCAAATTGAAATCTATATGCCTTATCTTGATGAAGACTAAGTAGAATCATATTAATAATATAAATAATTAAAATAGATTCATGGGTGCGTCAAGACGAGGATCAGGTCTTAGTACTGGAACTAGAGCTGCTGCAGGACTAGGTACAACAGGTGGTTCTACTATTCCAGGAATACCAACACCTGGTTCTGATATTGCCTCTGCTATTCCTTCCTTAAGTAAGCCTCCTGGCGTGGGATTAGGATTAAGTGGTCAAGAAGCATTAGGAATCAATTCAATTCAAGAACCTTTCGGAGGTCTTGGATCAAAACGTGGAGCACCAGCATTTGATGAAGGTGGTATTGGTTTACAAGATGTAGATAAACCAGCTACTCGTGTAGGTTTAACTCCAGGTTCATTAAGTACTGATGAAGAAGGAGAAGTTACTGCTCCAAGCTATGATGATGCCAGTGAAGAGGATAAAGAAAAAAGACAAAATGCTGTAGCTAAGGCAAATGATTTTAAAGTTAGTATTGGAAGCTTGTAAGAAAAAACCTATGCAAACAAAACCAGTATTAGTTCACTCAACTCCTGGTGGAGGAACTGTTCACACGTATCCAATTACTGGTGGTAAAAGAACATTTGAACGTTATCTTGGTTGTTATTTAGGATCATGCAAATTCTGTAATGATTTAGAAGAGGCTACAGAATACATAGAAAAATTGGAAGTTGTATAAAGTTGGCTTTGTTACGGTAAAGAAGTAGCTGCTTTACCGTCATGTCACGTAATGCAAAAAAATTTAAATACAAAGGAAAACCTTCTGAAGTCAGAGAATCAATAGAATTTGAAGGCTACACAATTAAAGTTTTAAAGCATGGAAATACTGGTCATGTTCTTTATTCATATCCACGTCCAGAAGATTTTGAAAGATGTTGGGGCATGGATTTAGATCATGCAAAAAAAGCTGTACTCCATTGGAAAGAAAATAAAGATACTATCGTAGAATCAAGTACGTAATTTAGGCCATCAGCGAGTGAAAACGGTCGAAAAAAACAATCTTATGGATGATCTTGCTTGGAGTATCTATGAATATCTCCTTGAAGAATCTACTGTTTTTCAAAATAGAAATTTAGTTTTACTGCCTATTACAGTGATTGCTAAAAAATTTGATCGTAATCACAGAACAGTGAGTCGGCGTCTATCTGCATTAAAGGCAGAAGGATTGATTAAGACTATTATTAAAAAAGACTACGTAGCTTTGTATAGTATTAAAAGAGAAGAGGACTACTAATGGCCACTAAAGACCCTGAACAAAACAGTAACGCTGCTGTAGATATTGCATATCTATTAGCATCCTTCACTGATAATGGAAGATCTCTTCGTTCTTTTATAAACCATCCTCAAGAACTTGGAGTATGCATTATCACTGCAGGATTGCTTGCTAACAGCAAGATGATGTTGAATACAGATGATGCAATTAAAAGTAGTTTTGAAATCTATAGCAAGATTCAACAACACGTAGGCCAATATCAATCAATGACCTTTGCTTCTAATGTAGAAGGGTGTTTTAGAGAAAGACCTCCTGAAATAGAACATGACTGACAACTGACAGGCTGGCACGTATGACGGGTATTTATTAACTAATCTTACTTTTATAATGACATTGGCCTCTTTCTATTAATAGAAGAAACAATGATTAGACCTATTTTAATTGCAGCTGCTGCTTCTTTTGCTGCTCCTGCTGCTTTCGCAGGTGGTTTTTATGCCAATGTTGAAGCAAATTCCTCACTAACAGGAACAAATTATACAAATACCACTACTGATATTCATATTGGATATGAAGGTGGTACTGATACTTTTGGTTATTACATCCAAGGTGGACCTGCTGTTGTAGCTGCTGATAATGTTGATGCAGATACAAGACTTTCTGGTAAGGTTGGTGCAAACGTAGCTGCTACTGAGAAACTAGATTTCTATGGTGAACTTGCAGTTCTAACTGCTGATGCAGATACTAATGATGACAACGCATGGGCAACAAAACTCGGCGCTAAGTGGAAGTTCTAAATCTTAAGATTTCAAAACCCTTGCAATAGCAGGGGTTTTTTTAATGTCTTAAAATAAACATAGGAATAAATACCTAAAGTTAACAAAACTTCATGTAAAATATAAGAGTCAAATTCTTTATACAAATGACAGTTACTACTGAATCTGGTGGTCGCCAGAACATGTTCGCTAAAGAGCCTCAAATTGCAGTTATGGAAGGCGAAGTCTCTTATGTTGAAGCTGCCGAAAAACTAAATGGACGTTGGGCAATGATTGGAATCTTTGCTGCACTAGCAACTTATGCATATACTGGACAAATAATTCCAGGAATCTGGTAAATATGAGTTCTATAACCATCGATGTTGAAGTCTTAAATAAAGAAATAGAAAAATCAAAGGTTTGTACAACGTACTCTAGGGACAATCTTTGTTCTCAATACGTGAATTACAAGTCTTTAGGTGATACAAGACTCAGTATTGATGGTTCTAGACATTATAAAACTCCCTTCGGTGCCCTTCCTTCTGTAACTACAATTCTTTCTGCTACTCAAGGAAATAAAGCTGCACTTGAAAGATGGAATAAAAAAAATCCAGGTAAAAGAGAAGAAGCTGCAAGACGTGGAACAGCAGTCCATAGCAGAATGGAACACTATCTTTTAGGTGAAAGAGATTTTCCTAAAGATGAAATCGTAGATCCATTTTGGAAAGGTCTTCCAGAAAAATTAGATAAATTTGAAAATGTAATTTGGGCTGAGAATCCTGTTCAAGATGATTATGGTTGGACTATTGGCGGTGATGGTATCAGTAGAGTTTGGCATCCAGGTGCTGATGAAGGAGAAACACATGGATGGGCAGGCGCTCCAGATATTATTGCTACTTACCAAGGGAAAGTTGTTTTAGGAGATTTAAAAACTTCAAATGGCTTGTACTACGGTAAATGGCCAGGTCCAGATACTCCAAGAGATGAATATGGTATGCGTCGTGCGGGTTTTGTAAAGTATCAAAAATGCTGTATGCAGTTAGCTGCTTATCATTTAGCGATTGAACATACGATAGGTATCAAACCAGATATTCATATGATTCTCGTTGCTACTACTGAACGTGCTCAAGTTTTTGCTATACAAGGTAGAACTATAGAAAAATATAAAGA
>MDSZ01210068.1_pt1 | contig 18969 bp, 18 predicted proteins | sample 811201 | NCBI WGS metagenome assembly MDSZ01 (sample SAMN05326647, study PRJNA326480) | marine metagenome | isolation source: seawater | place: Indian Ocean: North | collected 2010
CATTGTCTAGTTGTTCAGATGAAATGGCTTCAGATTCATTTTCTTGGATTTCATCATTGTCTAGTTGTTCAAGATGATTTCTGTTAGTGGATTTATCATAATCATCAATCTTATTATCAAATATAAATTGCTGTCCTTCTAGCTCAATATCTGAACCTAAATCAACTATCTGATCTTCATTAGAATCAAAACTAACTTCATTATCATTCAAAACATCCAAATCAGTTTCATCGTCTATATCTACCACAACAGGCCCTCTAACAACTGTTTGTTCGAATCCAGTAGCAATTACAGTTACGCTAACAGAATCTCCTAATTCAGAATCAATACCTATACCTTCAATTATATTGACATTATTTCCTGCTGCCTCTTGTATTTTATTCTTAATCTTATTTAACTCAGACATCTTGATTTCATCCTCACCAGATCCAGTTACAATTTTCAATAAAACTTGTTCAGCTCCTGTAATATCATTATCATTTAATAATGGTGAGTCAAGAGCTCCTAGAACAGCCTCAATAGCTCGGTTCTCTCCATTTGCTTGAGCCTGGCCCATTACTGCAGTACCGCTATTCTCTAAAACTTTCCTTGCGTCATTTAAATCTATATTAACTAATAAATGTTGTGAGATAACTTCAGCAATACCCTTGGTAGCAGTATTCAAAACTTCGTTTGCTTTTGCAAATGCTCCAGTGATGGTTAAATCTCCATAAACTTCTAATAATTTATCATTATTAATGATAAGCAATGTATCTACATATCTACGCAACTCATCTAATCCTTCCTTAGCATATTGTTTTCTATAACCTCCTTCAGTTGAAAATGGATTTGTTACAACTCCAACTGTCAATATTCCCTTTTCTCTTGCAGCTTCTGCGATTACAGGAGATGCTCCGGTTCCAGTTCCACCTCCCATACCTGCGGTAATAAATAGCATTTTAGTATTTGCATCTAATAGCTCTGTAATCCTGTCAATGCTTTCTTCAGCAGCCTTTTTACCAATTGCTGGATTCGAACCTGCTCCCAAGCCATCAGTTAATGTGATTCCTAATTGAATCTTAATCGGAACAGGGCTTGCCTCTAAAGCCTGAGAATCAGTATTACAGACTACAAAATCTACACCTTTAATTCCGTGTTCAAACATATAGTTTACTGCATTACTTCCTCCTCCTCCTATTCCTAAAACCTTTATGACGGAGGACTGGTTTTTTGGCATTTGAAATTCAATATTTGTTTCCATTTATAATAATATTTTATATTAATAACTATTCTATATCTTCCTCAAAAAATCCCTTTATTCCTTTAAATATCTTTTTTAAAGAAGTGTCTTTATTTGTATCTATCTTGTTATCGTCAGCACCTTCAACTGTAACTCCCTCATAATCTTCATTAGTCATTTTTGGTTTTTGAGACATATGCATTTCAAATCCTTTAAGAACTAAGCCTACTCCTGTAGAGTACATTGGACTGGTAATTTCCTCTTTACTCTGACTGCCTAGATGCTCGTTAGGATAGCCGATTCTGCTTTCCTTTCCTGTAACATAAGAAACTAGTTGTGTTAAATTTCGTAATTGAGAACCTCCACCAGTCAAAACAATTCCTGTCATTAATTTTGTTTCATAACCAGAAACTTTAATTTCATGATAAACCAAATCAATGATTTCAGTCATTCTTGAGCCTATAATTTCTGATAGATTCTTTACAGCAATCTCTTTCGGATCCCTACCTCTTAGTCCTGGGATAGAAACCATTACGTTCTCTTGATCGTTAGTATACATTGCAGAGCCAAATTTAATTTTTAACAACTCTGCTTGTTTTTCTAAAATTGATAATCCTGATTTAATATCTTTGGTAATAACATTTCCTCCAAATGGAATTACAGCTGTATGTCTTATGATATTATCTAGAAATATTGCAACGTCTGTAGTTCCTCCTCCAATATCAATAAGAGCCACACCCTCTCTAAGCTCATCTTCGTCTAGAACAGCAACAGCTGAAGCCATTGGCTCTAAGATTAAGTCTAATGTATTCAATCCTGCTTTTTCGACACAGCGTAAAATATTTTTTACAGCACTAATTTGAGCAGTGATTACATGAAAATTTGCTTCTAACTTTACCCCTGCCATTCCTTTAGGGTCATAAATACCATCCTCTCCATCAACTGTATATTCCTGAGGAACAACATGAATAACTTTTTCTCCAGGAATTGTAATCAATTTAAACATATTTTCTTTAAGCTTATCAAGGTCAGACTGATCAATCTCCATGTCAATGTTATCCCTAACTATCTGCCCTCTATGCTGTAAGCTTTTGATGTGTTGCCCTGCTATTCCTACGAGAACATCATTAATTTTTATACCAGATTTATCTTCTGCTTCTTTTACAGCCAGTTTAATTGATTCAACTGTCTTATCTATATTAGCTACTATTCCTCTAGAGACTCCTGAAGATACAGATTTTCCCATAGATAGAATTTCTAATTTATCGAATTGGTTCCTCCTTCCTATCATAACAGATACCTTGGTTGTTCCTATATCAAGGCCTACAACAATCTGATTTTGACAATTGTTTTCTTTATTTTGTTCCATAAGCAACTTGTTTTTTAGTACAAACGATTTGATTTTTATATTTTAAATTTATATTCTTATATCTATCCCAACCCATAGTAGGAAGTGCATCTCGATAAAAAATAAATAAATTATCCAATTTATTTTCCAAATCATACAAATCTCCAATCTCAACTATATGACTTCCAAAACCAATCACTAATTCAATCTCTTTATTATCTGTAACCTTTATCTCAACTATATGTTCTGACCAAAAATCATCTTCATTTATAAAGGCTGCTAATTTAAATAGGTCGATTGTATCTTTAAGATCTATATTTCCAGTAGCTACCAAAACATTAGCTGAGTAATCCTCAGAAGAATCCATTATCTTTCCCCTCTTGTCGATATAAAATCCATTTTTAAATCTAGAATTCTTAACTCTTATTATTGGTGTTCTCTGAATAATATTAATAACGACATTTCCGGAGATATCAGAATATACTTCTGCGTTTTTCACAGAAGAATGATGATTTAGAGTAGACTCTATATAGCTAATACTTTTTAATAAACTATCTTCAGAAACAATGTCTAAACCCCCTAAATAATCTACTATTATATCATCTGTAATAAATCTAAATAGAGATTGATTATAATCAACATTGATTTTATACAAATTTGAATCTTGTTTTTTCATTGTTTTATTAGTAAAAGACAATGTTGTAAAAAATAAAACAAGTATAAATAACCATCTAATATATATGCTAACCTTTCCCATCAATTTAACATATGTTTTATCGGCTTAACTAATGCACTAATATCGCCAGCTCCTAAAGTGAGTAAAATGTCAATTTTCTTTTTTTCTAATAAACTCAAAAGTTGTTTTTTATCACACAATTCTTTTTTCAAAGCATTGCATTTATTTAGCAATAATTTAGAACTCACACCTTTTATCGGGAGTTCTCTAGCAGGATACACTTCTAATATAATTACTTCTGAAGCTAAAGATAAGGCTTGAGCAAATTCATTAGCTAGATTTTTAGTTCTTGAAAATAAATGTGGTTGAAAAACAACCGTAATCTCTCTTTCAGGAAATAAGCTTTTAGTTGCATTAATTGTAGCCTTTATCTCTTCTGGGTGATGAGCATAGTCATCAACAAAAACTAAATCTTCACGATTAATTTGGACCTCATACCTTCTTTTAATTCCATTAAATGATTTTAATCCATTAATGATTTCTTTATTATTTAATCCTAATTCACGGCAGATAGCTGCAGCTGCCAATGCATTGCTAATGTTATGCATACCTGGCATACAAATGCTAATTCTGCAATTATCCTTTTTTTCATTAAAAGCAGAATAAAAATCGAACAATGTATTCAAGCCCGATACAGAAAAGTTTTTTGCATAATAATCTGCTTCTGAAGAAGTGGAATATGTTAAATTCTTGATATTCTTTACTTCTTTTATTTGAGAAAGTAATTCTTTCTCAAATAATAATAAGCCATTGTCTTTAATCTGATTAATAAATCTAGTAAATGCATCTTTAATATTGTCAAAATTTTTGTAAACATCTAAATGGTCAACATCAATAGAAGTGATTACAGCCACATCAGAATTAAAATTTAAAAAAGAATAATCATACTCATCAGCCTCAATAATCAAAATATTATTATTATTATTATTATTATTATTATTTGTAATGAAATTCGTATTATAGTTGGAACTTATACCTCCAAGAAAAGCTGTGCATTTTCTTCCTGAATTTATTAAAATATGTGCTAGCATGCAGCTTGTAGTTGTTTTTCCATGAGTGCCTGCAATGGTAATAGTAAAATAATCATGACTAATTTCCCCTAATATCTGAGCTCTTTTATAAATCTCTATATTTTTACTTTTAAAATAAGTAATCTGTTCATTTTCATAATTAACAGCTGGTGTATAAATTACAAGTAACTGATCCGGATTTGCATTACAAATAACTTCTGGAATGCTTTCAACTCCATCTTTATAATGAATCGATACGCCTTCCTTTTCTAGAGCACTACATATTTCAGAGGAACGCGCATCAAATCCATAAACAGATTTCTCTTTTCTCATAAAATACCTTGCTAAGGCACTCATCCCTATTCCCCCAATCCCAATCAAATAAACATATTTACAATTATATCTTATCATTTATTAATCATATTAAGCGCTATATCTGCTATAAAGTTAGCAGCATCTTTTTTTGATAATTTCTTTATATTATCACTCAATTTCTTTTGTGTTTTTTTGTCATTTACTAAATCTATCAACTTATTTACAAGTTTACTATTTGCTTCAATATCTTTTACCAGGACAGCAGCATTCTTATTAACTAACGATTGTGCATTTTTATATTGATGATCTTCAGAGACATTTGGAGAAGGAACTAATATTGTTGGCTTACCTATACAGCATAATTCAGAAATTGCAATTGCTCCTGCTCTTGAAACAACAATATCAGCCGCATTATATGCTAAATCCATCTCTTTAATAAATGGATATGCTGTGATATTTTTTGAATTTATCTCATTAACAGATTGATTAGCAATATTAAAATAAGGCAATCCAGTTTGCCAGATTAAATTAATTTGTGATTGCTTTATTTTTACCAATCCATTTTTAATTGCTGAATTTATACTTAAAGCTCCCAAACTACCTCCAATAACCAATACAGTAAATGCATCTTTGTTAATCTTAAAATGTTCGAATGATTTTGTTTTTTCATTGGGAAGATTTAATAACTCTTTTCTGATTGGATTACCAGTAAAGATTAGTTTTTCTTTTGGGAAAAACCTTTCCATTTTATCATAAGCAACGCAAATTTTATTTACATATTTTGATAAAATTTTATTTGTTATTCCTGGATATGAATTCTGTTCTTGAATAATACATGGAATATTTTTCTTTGCTGCAACATACATTAATGGGCCACTAGCAAATCCTCCAGTTCCTATAGCAATATCGGGTTTAAATTTTTTAACTATTTGAAAGGCTCTAATTAAACTAAACAATAACTTAAAAGGAAAAAGTAAATTTTTACTTGTAAATCTTCGTTGTAATCCACTTATCCAAAGTCCTTTAATAGGATATCCTGATAATGGGACTTTTTCCATTTCCATTCTATTTTTTGCACCTACAAAAAGAAATTCTATTTTATCAACTTTTTCTTCTAGTGATTTTGCAATAGCTAGTGCTGGAAAAATATGTCCTCCAGTTCCACCTCCGCTAATAATTACTCTAAGCTTTTTCATAATCTCTATCTGTTGTGTCTCTACTAATACTCAATACAATTCCTATAGTAATACAAGTAAACAAAATTGATGTTCCTCCCATACTTATAAGAGGTAAGGTCTGTCCTGTTACAGGTATAATGTTTACTGAGACAAACATGTTAATAAATGCTTGTAGAACAATGCTAAAAATCAATCCTATTGCTACTAATCCACCAAACATACTTTTAGTTTTCAAAGAGATTCGAATTGATCGAAAAAGAAGAATTAAATAAAGTAAAATAGGAACAATTGCTCCTAATAATAAGCCATATTCTTCAATCATAATCGCAAAAATAAAATCAGAATAAGAATATGGTATAATATTTCTTTGTGTACTCTTTCCTGGTCCAACTCCAAAAATTCCTCCATTATGAATTGCTATTAACGCCTGGGTTACTTGATAATTTTTATCTAACATGTCATCAGATCCAGAAGTAAAAGTTTTAACTCTATTAACCCATGTTGATGATCTAGGAATGATATCTTTAGTTATAGGGCTGCTAGAAATTAAATATATGAAAAATAAAGAAAATAATCCTGCAAAAATTATAGCAAATAGATGTTTAAACTTAACATCTCCTAAAAACATCATAATAAATCCACTTAAAAATACAAGTGCTGCTGTTGAAAAATTATTTGGCAAAATTAAAAGGCAAACTAAGCATAGAGGAAAAACTAAATGAAAAACTACAGATTTAAAATTAACTAATTCATTTCTTCTTTTACTAAGCTGCCTTGCAAGAAATAATAGTACGGCTAATTTTGCGATATCAGATGGTTGAAATTGATGGCCGGCAAAAGATAACCATCTTGAAGCTTCATTAACATTTACTCCAAAAATAAAAACTGCAATTAACAAGATGATACTTAGCCAAAATAAGAAAAGCCCTATTCTTGAGAAATATTTGAACTTCCATTTATGGACAATATACATGAAAAAAAGTCCTATAAATATCTTAATTAAGTGACTAAAAAAAAAATTCCATCCCGCTGCACTATAAACAACCAAAGTTGAAAGAGAGCAAAGAGCAAATACTACTATCCAAATAATCCGATCTCCTTCTAATTTTAGATTTTTAAAAATATCTAGCATTTTAAAAACTTTTACAGTTTTCTGACTTGATTTTTAAATTCTACTCCTCTTTCTTCAAAATTTGTAAATAAATCAAAACTTGCACAAGCTGGAGACATAAGAACTGAATCTCCATGATTTGCCAAAGCATAAGATTTTTCCACTGCCTCTCTCATATCTGTTGCATGAACAAAATCTTTTACACATGTCTTGAAGGAATCTTGTATCTTTTTAGAATTCATTCCTAAACAGATAATTGCTTTTACTTTTTGTTTAACTAAGTCCAATAATGTAGAATAGTCGTTTCCTTTATCCACACCACCTACAATCCAGATAACAGGCCTATCCATGCTCTCTAAAGCATACCATGTAGCGTGAACATTTGTTGCTTTTGAATCATTAATAAAATTTACTCCATGAACGGTAAGTACATTTTCCAAACGATGCTCAATACCTTCAAAGTCAATTAAAGACTGTCTGATAACAGAATCTTTTACCTCAAATACTCGAGCGGCAACTGCAGCAGCCATAGAATTAAAAATATTATGTTTTCCTTGTAATGCTAATTCATTAATTGTCATAGTTTTATTATTTAGTTTAATATTGATTTTTTTGTTATAGTAATACGCTCCTTTATCTAATTCCTTTTTAAGTGATATTGGTATTTTGCTTGCTTTTGTGTCAAGATTATTTAGGGCTGTGTTGTCCATATTATAAATTAGGAAATCTGAACTCCTCTGATTCATTGAGATTCTATACTTTGATTTTTTATAATCCTGAAAATTATTATCATATCTGTCTAAATGGTCAGGTGTAATATTTAGAATAATTGCAACGTCTGGTCTAAATTTTTTTATATCATCCAATTGAAAGCTACTTAACTCAAGTACTATGAATTGATAATCTCGGTTGATGATTTCTTTTGAGAATCCTACGCCAATATTACCAGCAATCAAAACATCAAATTTTGCTTTTTTCAAAATATGTCCCAAAAGAAGAGTCGTTGTTGTCTTGCCGTTACTTCCTGTAATACCAATAATTTTGGCTCTCGTATATCTTGACGCAAATTCAACTTCTGAAATGATTGGAATATTTTTTCTTTTTAATTCTCTAATTAATTTGTTATTAGGAATACCTGGACTTTTAACAATCTCCGAAGCATTTATAAGGTTATTTATATTATGTACTTCTTCATAAGGAATTCTATTTTGTATTAATATATTTTTTCTTTCATCTGGTATTACGTTGTTATCTGAGATAAAAACTTCTAGATTATTCTTCTTTGCTAATAAAGCAGCTCCTAAACCGCTTTCTCCAGAACCCAATACGACCAATCTCTCATTCATCTTATCTTAATTTAAGGGTTACGATAGTTAAAACAGCAAGAATAATTCCTGCTATCCAAAATCTAGTTACAATTTTACTTTCATGAATTCCTAATTTCTGGAAATGATGATGTATTGGTGCCATTTTGAATATTCGCTTTCCTGCACCATATTTTTTCTTGGTATATTTAAAATATCCTACTTGAATCATTACAGATAAGCTTTCAACTAAAAATACCCCACAAAGTATTGGTATTAACAATTCTTTTCTTATTAAAATCGCAGCGATTGCTATTATTCCTCCTATAGATAAACTACCAGTATCTCCCATGAAAACTTGTGCTGGATATGAATTATACCATAAAAAACCTACACAAGCTCCAACAAATGCAGCTAAATAAACTGCTAGTTCTGATGCTCCAGGAATAAGCATGATATTTAAATATGAAGCGAATTCTGTATTATCAGATACATATGCAAATAAAGCAAGTACAGCACCTATAATAGCTGAGGTTCCGGTTGCCAATCCGTCTAACCCATCAGTCATATTAGCTCCATTGGATACAGCTGTCACAATAAATATCAAAATAAATATGAATAAAAAATAGCTGAATAAATCAGAATACTTTCCCATCCAATTTGTAAGAACGCGATAATCAAATGAATTATTCTTAAAAAAAGGTATTGTGGTTTTAACAGATTTCTCAGGATTCTTAAATTGTGGATTTTGACTAGTGTTTATCTGTCTTTCTTCAAGATTCTTAGATATTTCGATATTATTTCCTTTAGCATTTTCTCGAATTACTATATCAGAATGAAAAATCATGATTAAAGAAACTATGAGACCTATCCCAATCTGACCTAATATCTTAAATCTACCTGCTAAACCTGATTTATCTTTCTTGTATACCTTAATATAATCATCAATAAAACCGATAAGACCTAGCCAAATGGTTGATATTATCATAATTATTATATAGATATTAGTAATTTTGGTAAATAAAATAGTAGGTATCAAGATTGCAGAAAGTATAATCAAGCCTCCCATTGTAGGGGTTCCTCTCTTGCTTTCCTCACCAGATAATCCAAGATTTCTGACCTCTTCACCAATTTGCTTACTTCTGATCCACCTAATAATTCTTCCTCCAAAAACCATAGAAACAAGAAGCGAGGTAATAACAGCTAGAGAAGCTCTGAATGATATATATTCAAAAACTCCAGCACCAGGTAGATTATAATTAAATTCTAAATATTGAAATAGGTAGTATAACATTATGTTGTATTTATATTTATAGCTCTAGCAAGTTCTTCTTTATCATCAAATGGTATTTTTTTACCATTTATTTCTTGGTACTTTTCATGTCCTTTTCCGGCTAATAAAATCACATCGTTCTCATTAGCTATTATAGCAGCTGTCTTTATAGCTTCTTTTCTGTTCTTGATAACAAGTATTTTATCTTTTAACTCTAATGGTAATCCGGAAAGCATGTCATTTATTATTTGATCCGGATCTTCAGTTCTTGGATTATCATTTGTAATTATTACTTTAGAGCTTAAGCTAGAAGCTACATATGCCATTTTCGGTCTTTTCTCTCTATCCCTGTCTCCTCCGCAACCAATAATTGTAATTAGCTTTTGTTTGTTGTTACAAATTTCTTTTATAGTAAGAATAACTTTTTTTAAAGAGTCATGTGTATGGGCAAAATCAACAACTGGTATTATATTTTTTTTATTCTTTATTATTTCAAATCGACCTTCTGCAGGCTCTAATTCACTTAATGCGACAAGAGCATCTTGACTACGAATTTTAAAAGAAATAGCCGTAGCATAAACCAATAAAAGATTATACATATTAAATTCTCCTACAAGTTGAGTCCACACATTAATCTTATCAATATTAATTAAGGTTCCTTTAAATTCTTTTTGGATTACTTTGCATTTAAAATCAGACTTTGATTTTAGAGAGTAAGTTAGTGTCATTGCTTTAGATTCTAAGGCAATCTTATTGCCAAACTCGTCATCCTTGTTAGTTATAATAAAAGATGTTGCTGGTAGTTGTGTAAAAAATGATTTCTTGATCGAGAAATAGTTGTCAAAAGTTTTATGGTAATCTAAATGATCATGTGATAAATTAGTAAAAAGAGCCGCAGAATAATCCAATCCATATATTCTATTTTGCGCAATTGCATGAGAACTAACCTCCATAAAACAATACTTACAACCTTCTTGTGTCATTTTACACAATAATCTATTTATGCTTACTGGATCTGGGGTTGTATGTGTAGATTGGTAATGCTTAAATCCGACAATATTTGTAATTGTAGAAATCATTCCAGACTGATAACCTAGTCTAGAAAATAATTGATACAGCATATATACAACAGATGTCTTTCCATTAGTCCCTGTAACCCCAATCAAGGTTATGTCTTTTGAGGGATTGCCGTAATAATTAGAAGCTATTTTAGCAAGAGCCTTACTGCAATTTCGAACATAAATATATGTTACATTTTCTACTTTTCTTGAAACTTTTTCTTGAGTAACTACTGTTTTAGCTCCATTCTGAATAGCATCTTCAATATATTTGTTTCCATCAGTAATTGTTCCATTTAACGCAACAAAAACATCATTAACCTTAACGCTTCTTGAGTCAAATTTAATTTCTCTAATTTTTACTTCCTTTGAACCAATAATTTCTACTAGATCAACATTCTTTAATATGTCTTTTAGCTTTTTCATTTCAATTTAGATAAACAATTGATCCTTCTTTAAATTTATGTCCAGGTATAATCGATTGATTATTTATTGATTTAAATCCAGAATATCTGACTTTTAATCCTGACTCCTCTAGAAGAGGGAGTGCGTTCTTTATATTCATGTTAACTAGGTTTGGCATAATGCCATTACTCAAATTTTCTTTAATCATCGCATGCTCTGATTTTTGATTATTCATATCTGAATAAGTAATTTTTTTTATGATCGAATCTAATTTTTTACCCTCCTCGTTTCCATTAATTGAATTATGCATATCTATATCAAATGCATAAATCTTATCAGATATTTCGCGAAAAACTGGAGCAGCGACATTTCCTCCTGAGTAATAATCATTGGTAGGATTGTTAACTACCACAATACATGAATATTTCGGATTTTCAGCAGGAAAAAAGCCTACGAAAGAAGCCTGGTATTTTTTTTTGTCTCTTGAATTACTTTTTCCATAATCTAGTAAAGTGGTTCCTGTTTTTCCTGCAATTTTATATTCAGCATCTTTTATCCTTGTTGCTGTTCCTTCTTCAACAACATCAACAAGTAATGGAATGACTTTATCTATTGTTGACTTTGAACATATAGATGCGCTAATGATATTTTGATTAGTGACTACTATCTTGTTAAATTCATTCTTTTTATTAACTGTAAATAACGGCCTAAGCATTCTGCCATCATTAGCAATAGCATTATAAAACGTTAATATATGAAGTGGGGTTATTTGCATCTCATATCCAATAGACATCCATGGTAAACTAACTCCTGACCAATTCTGATACTTTTTCATCAAAAAATTATCAGGATATGGTAATTCTAATTTTAAATAATTACTCAAGCCCATTTTATATACTCTATCTGAAAATGATTTAGGCATTTGTTCATAGGCAGAATTGATTGCCTTTGATATTCCAACATTTGAAGAAACTACAAATGCTTCTCCTATAGTAATTTTACCATGACCTCCAGGCTTAGAATCAATCATTGTTTTATCATGAAAATTATATTTTCCATTGCCTGTATCTACTGAATCAGCTATATTAAAGTGACCGTCCTCTAATCCAGCAATTAAAGAAGCGAGTTTAAATGTAGATCCAGGCTCTGAATGTTCGCCAATAGCGTAATTAAAATGCTCATCAAACACATCATTTGTATCTTTTTTAAGATTTACGATTGCCTTCACTTCTCCTGTATTTACACTCATTACTATCGCACATCCCCAATTAGCATTATTGTATAAAAGAGATTTTCTGAGAGCATCATGTGCTATATCCTGAATATCTATATTGATCGTAGTATAAATATCATTTCCTGGTATTGGAAGTTTATTCGCTTGTGAGTTCTTTGGCATCCATATTCCATCTATTTTATGTTTTAATTGCTTTCCATTTACCCCAGATAGCGATTTATGAAAAGCTCTTTCTATTCCAACAGGGTTTGCATCACGTAATATGCCTATAGTTCTTTTCGCAAGAACTCCAAATGGTTTCTCTCTATTTGTTCTCTGTTCAGCAATTAAACCTCCTTTGAATTTGCCTAAATTAAAAATTGGTAATTTTTTTAATTCTCTTAATTGTGTATGAGTGACCTTGCTTCTTAAAAAAAAATACATATTAGACTCCTGACGCGCCTTTTTAAAATCTATAGAATAATCTAAAGCTGATTTATCAGACTCCTCTTTAAAAATCCTATGAATCCCTTCACAAAGAGAATCAAGATGTTTCTTAAAAACCTCTTCATTAATAACAGTCATGTCAACATGTATATCATATAAAGGCATAGAAATAGCTAACAATGAGCCATTATCTGAAAAGATATTGCCTCTAGGAGCTTGTATGTCAAACAATTTTGGTTGATTTAATTTTTTAAGATCAGTTCTTAACTCTTGAACATATAAAATCTTAATTATTATAAGAATTGATGCTGCAACTAAAAAAAAGTAGAGAAAGGCAGCCCTAAGATTAATGCTATTTTTTACTGTTTTTTTCAATTATATATGGTGGATTAATAGATGTTTTTAAGCCAAATGAACTAACTTTCTCTTCAATTACTGATCTTTTATAATAATGCATTAAATCAGATTTTGTAGTAATGTAAACTAGTCGTAAATCGTAGACTTCTTTTTCTAAATGAGCAAGATCTCGAACAAGACCAACTGCATTAAAAGAAATGCTTATGTTTACAAGTAATAAGAATACAATGAACAGAATAAAAGGAATGTTTTTTTGATTATTATTTCTCATCAAGAAATCACCTCTTAATAATGATAGTATCGTTTTGTTATTTTTGGATTTTTTCATATTAATACTCGCTCCCCTATTCTTAATTTTGCACTTCTAGATCTTTTATTTTTTAATCTTTCATTTTCTTTTACAGTTATAACCTTTTTATTTACCGATCTTATCTTATTTTTTTTGGTGTTTCCGTAAAAATCCTTTTCAATATACCCTTCTACATTGCCTGTTTTTATTAGATTTTTTACTAACCTATCTTCTAGAGAATGGTAAGAAATTATAACTAATCTTCCGTTTTCATTTAATAAATCAGAAGCATCTTCCAGCAATTTTTTCAATGATGATATTTCCTGGTTTACCTCAATTCTAATTGCTTGAAACACTTTAGCTAAAAGCTGATTTAATTTATTTGGTCTACTAAATTTTTGCAGTATATTTTTTAAATCAAATGTTGTTCTGATGATATTCTCTTTTCTACTTAAAACAATTCTTCTAGAAATCTTTCTAGAGTTATATATCTCACCAAAATCAAAAAGTATACTAGCAATATGTTCTTCTGAATAATTATTCAATATGTAAAATGCATCTATTTCAGATGAAGTGTTCATTCTCATATCTAAATAACTATCGAATCGAAATGAAAAACCTCTTTCTGCAGTGTTAATTTGATAAGAAGACACTCCAAGATCTGCTAATAATCCATCAATAGAATGTATATCATCTTGTTCTAAAAATTGCTTTATAAATTTAAAATCTGCATTAATCAAATTAAGTTTTTCATCTATAATCTTATTGTTAGCTATTGCAGATTTATCTTTATCAAATGCGTAAAGTTTTCCTTTGGTTAAATGTTTTAATATTTCTTTTGAATGTCCTCCTCCGCCAAATGTTGCATCAACATAAACTCCTGTTTTTTTTATTTTTAATGCCTCTATAGACTCTTTAAGTAAAACAGGTTCGTGGTATATCATAATTTAATCTTGTAATTTGTCTCCCATGACTTCTTCAGATAAATTCGCAAAATCCTTCATTGTATTTTGAACAGATACTTCATAATTATCTTTACTCCATATCTCAACCATATTAACTGAAGAAGAGAGTACAATATCTTTTTTTAGTTCAGCAAAAAGAAAGAGGTCCTTAGGTATTAAAAAGCGTCCAGAGCTATCAGTTTCAACTTGCCTTAATCCAGACATATAAGTTCTAATGAAATCATTATTCTTCTTTACAAATCTATTTAGCTTGTTTACCTTATTCATCAACTCATTCCACTCAGTCATAGGATGAAGCTCGAGACATTTGTAGAAGACACTCCTTTTAATTACAAATCCTTCTGTTATAATTGGAAGAAGTTGTTTTCTTAAATTATTAGGGAGCATTACTCTCCCCTTAGAATCTGCCTTGCATTGATATGTTCCAAGTATACTTATCATGTTGATGAAATAATTTGTAAATATACTAAATAAACCCACTTTTTCCCACTTAACTCCACAATGTTGATAACTTTTCCCACATTTATGTTTTTTAATCAAATAATTCGAGTTGATATTATTTTCGTTAATTTGTATTCAAATTAGGTCTTATGTTAAAGAACGAAGCAGAATTTAGTTATTTAGAAGCCGGAGAAGGAAAGCCTATTATTCTTCTACATGGCCTTATGGGGAGTATTGAAAATTTCGGTGAAATGATAGATTATATTTCAAAAGAATATAAGGTCTATGGTCTTGATTTAAAACTATTTAAGACTTCGTTATTGAAATCATCAGTAAAAAATCTTGCTCAATACTTACATAAATTTATGATTCATATTGGAGTAGAAAAAGCTACACTTCTAGGTAATTCAATGGGTGGTCATATAGGATTAGTATTTGCTAAATTATATCCATCTATGACTGAAGGTTTAATACTTACAGGTAGTTCAGGTTTATATGAGAATTCTTTAGGCAATAGCTTTCCAAGGAGAGGGGATTACGAATATATAAAAGCAAAAACTGAAGAAGTTTTTTATAATCCAAAAACTGCAACAAAAGAACTTGTAGATAGCGTTTTTAAAATGGCAAACACTCCAGAGTCTTTACTTAGACTTGTCAAATATGCAAAATCAGCTATAAGACATAACATGGCAAAAGATCTTCCGGGATTAAACATGCCTTCTTTAATAATATGGGGCAAGAACGATATAGTCACTCCACCTGAAGTGGCGGAAGAGTTTAATAGTCTTTTACCGAATTCTGAGTTATATTGGATAGACGAATGTGGCCATGCTCCGATGTGGGAAAAACCAGAAATCTTTAGTGAGATTGTTCTTAATTGGCTAAATAAGTTAAAATAAGATGTATTCTATACAAGCTTCGTTTGTATCAAGTAGCGATTCATATAAATCATGTCCAAATAATACACTCCCTGAGTTTGCTTTCATAGGGAGGTCAAATGTAGGTAAATCATCTCTCATCAATGCCCTAACTGGAAACAGAAAACTAGCAAAAACTTCTGGAAAACCTGGAAAAACCCAGCTAATAAATCATTTTAATATTAATGATAAGTGGTATTTGGTTGATCTTCCAGGATACGGATATGCTACTACATCTAAAGTGAATAGAAATAAATTCCAGAAGATGATAAAGGGCTATATTCAGCATCGAAAGAATTTAATGTGTGTTTTTGTGCTGATCGACATTAGACATCCTATCCAATTCAATGATAAAGAATTTTTAAAATGGATTGGTGAAAACCTGATTCCATTTGGAATTATTTTTACAAAAACTGATAAACTGTCAAAAAATAAAGCTGAAGAAAATATATCAGTCTATAAAAAGGAACTTCTTAAAGATTGGGAGAGTCTTCCTGAAACATTCTCTTGTTCCAGTAAAACAAAGATTGGAATAAAAAGTATAATAGCATTCATAAATGCTATTAATGAATAATTCTAGATTTTTTTATTTAGTATCTCGGTATCTTCTGCAAAAAATTCACAGTAATCCCTTAAAGCGTCTGCTAATTTTTTATTTCCAGTAGATTTTTCTAAAGAATTAGCCATTCCTAACATTGTTTGATGATATGTAATAAACATATCTATCACTGTCATGTCTTTAGTCCATAAATCAATGCGAAGCGTCTCTTTTTTTGAGGAATCCCAGGCAGATATCATTAGAGCTTTAATGGATTCAATGTCAACACTATCGTCTGCTTTCATTGTAATATGTTTAGGTAGATTATCTTTATCTAAATCAACTTCAAAAGTTATTTTCTTTTTCATAAAAAATATTTTTAATTATTTGGCTTGTATCTTGATCTATTAAGGATTGTGTGCTCGTCTGTTTCTAAAATTAATTCTTTGATAGTAATTTGAGGATTATTCTTCATGTAATTATTTACAATATTATATCCAACAAAATAACCCACTCTTGATGGGGCATTTCTATGCATTCCTTTTGCGTAAGGAGATAAATTTAAATAAGAACGGTAATCATTTTCTTTTGTTGAAAAAAGAAAATCATTTTCTATAAGGAATGTCCAAATTTGACTTTCATTATTGTAACACCACTCTAATTCTTCTTTAGAATATCTAAACTTATCATGAAATGAGATTTCGGGCAATACCTTATCAATAAAATACATTATTTTACCTTTATATATCATTTTTGACAATAAACTATTACCTCTGTCAAAGATTAAAAATTCATGATTAAACCATGCTTCCATAATTGAAGGCAACATAAAACGTGATTGTTTCTGAAATTTAATGTAAGCAGGGTCATTTAGATGATAATAGAATTTTGAGTTTTTACCAAGAAACCACTCCAATCCTATTGCCAATACCGAATCGTGTGTTGAAATTCCATAATTAAAACCAGTAAACAAAGTAATTATTTTTGGTAATTTTTTATCTGGAAAATACTTGTGATACATACTAAAAGCATTATTAATTTGATTCTCAAACTCATTAAAATCGCTAAATTTAGTATTTATACTATCTCTTGCTTCTTTAAACTCTAATACATTAATAAAATCAATTATTTGAGAATTAAATTTGTCCTCATCATTTGATTTTTTCTGTATTATATAGTTGTTGAATATAGCTGAAAAACTTCCTAGTTCAGTCTCCCATTTTTTTCTTCTTTCTACAATGTTCTCTATTTTAGTTTCAAATAAATAATCAGTAAAATGAAAATAATGTAAATTTACCTTATCTTGACTATCTTTAAGACAGGAGGAGAAAAAAATAAAAATAATAAATAGTGATTTTCTAATCATATCTTTGCAAAAATATAAATCTATTTAATTTTGCACTTAATGTAATGAAAGAACAAAGAATAATTAAGCATATTATTAATTGGTTGAAGAATTATAGCAAAGAATCGTCTACAAAAGGATTTGTGATTGGTATTTCTGGAGGTATTGATTCAGCCGTTACATCAGTTCTAGCGGCAAAAACTAATTTGCCGTTGATTTGTCTTGAAATGCCTATTCTACAACAAAAGGAGCATAAAAAAAGATCAAAAGAGCATATTGATTTTTTAAAAAAAGAATATCCTAATGTTCGTTCTGTTGAAGTTGAGCTAACTGACGTATTCTTAAAATTCAAATCATGTATTGGTAATTTAGAATGTGACGAGAATTTAAGTAAACTAAGCCTCGCAAATTGCAGGGCAAGATTAAGAATGACCACTCTTTATTATTATGCTCAAATCAATAATTTTTTAGTATTAGGAACAGGAAACAAAGTAGAAGATTTTGGTATTGGATTTTTTACAAAATATGGAGATGGTGGTGTAGACATTAGTCCAATAGCAGATCTATTAAAAACAGAAGTCTATTGTTTAGGTGAAACGCTAGGAATTTGTTCATCAATTTTAGAAGCAGAACCTTCTGACGGTCTCTGGGATGACAAAAGAACTGACAGAGATCAAATAGGAGCCTCCTATTCTGAGCTGGAATGGGCAATGAATTTTGACAATAAAAGTAAAATTACAGCTAGGCAAAAAATAGTTTTGGAGATCTATCGTAAACTAAATAATACGAATAAACATAAAATGAAACAGATTCCAGTTTGTGTAATTCCTGATAAAATTAAATGAATTCAAAAATAGAAAAGCTAATAACATGGGCTCTAGCTTCTCTCGTTATATTTTTATTATTTTATAGTAATATGAATTCTATATCATCTGAAAACAATACAAATAAAGAAGTTCGGGAAATAAATTTTAATATGGATATAAATGTGGATAGTATCCTAGACGCTGTATTAGATTCAATAAGATTAGATTCGATCAATATTCAACAAATAGATACAAATGAAATAGAGGTTAAATAAGTATTATTTTGTTTTATATCTTGTAATTGTAATTAATAAGAGTAGTACTGTTAAAAATGAAGATATTCTTCCGATATAATCCCCATATTGATTATAAAATGTATTTGATTTAAATAAAGAAACTGTATTCTTTATTGCGATCTTTTCATTCCAATCGGTTTTAGCCACTACTTCTCCTTTTGGGGAAATTACACAAGAAATGCCGGTATTGGCTGATCTTACTAATGATTTTCTTTGTTCAATTGCTCGAATTCGAGCATATAATAAATGTTGTTTGTATCCTGCAGTTTTTTTCCACCATCCATCATTAGTAATCACACATAAAAGATTACTTGGTTTACTTGAATTAATATCTCCAAAAACAGATTCGTAACATATTAAAGGTTTTGTTGCATAATTACTTTCTTTGAAAGTAATTA
>MDSZ01053125.1_pt1 | contig 18968 bp, 20 predicted proteins | sample 811201 | NCBI WGS metagenome assembly MDSZ01 (sample SAMN05326647, study PRJNA326480) | marine metagenome | isolation source: seawater | place: Indian Ocean: North | collected 2010
TGTAACGTCTGTTACTAGAATGTGTTGTAGTGAATTATCACCACCTACACATCCCTTAATAATTCAATTTTCAAATAGCATAAGTTCAAAATTTTTATTTGTAAATTTTGGTAAAATTGTTATAAGCATTATAATAGGAATGGTCAATCACTTTTTATAATATGTCAAAAGAAGTATTGATTCATGTTAATTGTACCTAAATTTTGTTTATGATTAGTCTTCTCAAGAAAAAAATTAACATCCTTATCCTTGTAATTTTTATGTATTTTTCATTGAGTAATATCTCAAAATTCGGAAATTATGTTGAAACAATCTCTGGTCCTGATGATAAATTAAATATAACTTATTTTGATGATCAATTAAATGATGTTTCATCAGTTGACCAAGACAACTCTCAAAGAACTGAATTAATAAAAAAACAAAGAGATTCTGATTTTAAAAACATTGATTACGTTGAATACTCAGATCAAAGTATAGCTTCGGACGCTTTAATAGAAGATAATGATTTAAACCAATCGCTAATTCCTGTATATCCTACAATGCTTTTTTCAGGTGTTCCAATACCTGAATCCAAACCAATACCAGAAGAAACTCAATATCAAAAATCTGTTTTTGTAAGTGTAAAAAATAAGAAAGGCCTAAAAGAAAATTTAGATAAATTTTTAAATGAAGATGAATCAATTAATGCATTTAATCAGATCTCTAATGAGATAGATTTTAAAACAAAAGAAAATCTAAAATTTTTCCTCGATGAAATGGATAATGTTATAGAAATAAGTTCATTTGTTGATGGCATGCGCCAATTAAATTTAAGAAGAAATTATAATTATAATTTTGTGTATTTTTATGTCAGAGCACCAACTGAAACCAAAGTTATAAGAAATCGTATGAGAGTTAAAAATAGTGTAAATTCAACACTAAAATCTGCAAAAATTCCAACTTTAATTGTTGACGAATTTATAAATCAGCTAAGTTTTAATATTGATTTTCAAAGGGACATTAAAAAAGGAGATTTAATTGAAATTTTATATGAAGGAAATTTTACCAGTAGTAATAGTTTAGTTGGAAAACCAAAGCTTTTATACGGATTAATGTTATTAACTGATCATAAATTTGAGATGTTTAGATACAGATTGAGCAATGGTAAATCCGATTATTTTGATGCTAATGGAAAAAGTATAAGAAAGTATCTAATGAGGACACCTCTAAAAGGAGCAAGATTATCTTCAAAATTTGGTATGAGAAAACATCCAATTTTAGGATACAGTAAAATGCATAGGGGTGTAGATTTTTCTGCGAAAAGAGGAACGCCAATAATGGCTGCAGGGGATGGTAGAATTACATTTGCAGGAAGAAACGGTTCATTTGGAAGATTTATTGAAATAAAACACTTGAATAACTTCAGTACACGATATGCACACCTGTATAAATATGCTAAAGGCATAAAAAAGGGTAAATTAGTTAAACAAGGAGATATTATTGGCTATGTAGGAACTTCAGGCAGGAGTACAGGACCACATCTTCATTACGAGGTTAAACATAAAAATAGAACCATAAATCCCATGAAATTAAAACTTGAATCAAGCTTAAATGTTGATGATTTAGAAATGCCAAATTTCTACGCTAGCATTTCTTTAACTAGAGAAAGATTTTTAGCAACACGATTACAGGAAACTGATACAGCAAAATTTCAGTTTAGAAACTAATTTTTTTTTTCATTAATAGAAAACTCGAATGGTTTTAACGCCTCAATACCATCACTAGTAAAATCATCAGCCTTTTTTTCTTTTATATTTAGATTGTCCTTTTGCACGTCATCGTCTTGCCTCTTTACTCGCTCCTTCTTTGCAAAGTCAGCTCTTTCTGTTCTTGAGGGTTTTTCATTAGCTGGTTTTTCGTGTATATTCGAAACATTATTCTCACTTTTTTTTTGTTCACCACTCTGATTTATTAGTCGCTGATAATGTTCTGCATATTGATAATAGTTTTCCGCGACTATTCTATCACCATTAGCATTAGCATCCTGAGCCATGGTCATGTATTTTTCTAAAACTTTAGAAAGGCTACCTCTTGGTCTGTTACCACCGTTGGACTGATCTGTTTTATGAGATCTGAAGGATCCTGCTCGCCTGTGATTAGAATTAGACCTTCTTTTATTTGATTTTCTTCTTTCTATCAATTTTTTTAAACAATAAGTTACTATAGCAAATTAATAAATTTTTTGTGGAGAAGCAGTAAATCTATCATATCACAAATATTTTTCAAATTCTATTTTTTTTAAAAACAATTACTCTCTCATGATTCATATAGTCTTTTTGTTTAAAAATCTTTTTAAATCCGTATATTTTAAAAATATATTCAACTTTTTTAATTTGATTATTTCCAACCTCTAGACAAATGTATCCGTCAGGTTTTAAAAAATTGTCGATTTTCTCAGCTATAATTTTGTAACAATTGATTCCTGACTTACCCCCATCAAGAGCGTTCCTTGGATCAAAGTTTTTAACTTCATCATCAAGATAATTAATTTCATTTGATGGAATGTAAGGAGGATTAGAAATAATTATATCAAAATTATCTCTTATTTTAGAAAACCAATTACTGTGAATTAAATTAATATGCTCACATAAATTAAATTTTTCTATATTCTTCTTAGCTACTTTCAAAGCTTCAACGGAATTATCAACCCCAACTCCTTTTACTTTTTTTTTAAATTCTAAAACTAGTGTTATTAATAAACAAGAAGTTCCAGTTCCCAAGTCTAAAATTTTAACTTTTTTTTCATTTACTATTTTTAGTTTTTTTATGACATCAACAAGAATTTCAGTTTCAGGCCTAGGGTCAAGTACAAATTTATTTATAAAAAACTCTCTTGAATAGAATTCTTTTATTCCTGAAATTCTAGAAAGTGGTTTATTTTTTATTCTTTGATAAACTTTATTTAAAAACTTTTTATTTTTTTTTTCATTAATTTTTATTGATTTATTGGTCAAAATTTCCAATAAATCCTTCTTGACCACTTTGGATAAGATTAGTAAAGATTCATATCTAGGTTTTTTGAAATTATATCTTTTAAACAAAGAGGTTGAATATCTGATTATTTTTTGAGTATTTAATTCCATTTTTACACCGAAGACAGTTTTTTTAAATTGTTATCAGTTATTAGCGCTGATATGATCTCTTCAAGACCCTCACCATTAAGTATTTGTTCCAATTTATAAAGTGTTAAAGAAATTCTATGATCAGTAACTCTTCCTTGTGGAAAATTATAAGTTCTTATTCTTTCAGATCTATCACCTGAACCAACTTGAGTTTTCCTTTCAAGAGCTCTTTGTTCATTTTCTTTTTCTTTTTCAATTTCATAAATTCTAGACCTCAACACAGTTAAGGCTTTTGCTTTGTTTTTATGCTGAGATTTTTCGTCCTGACATTGGGCAACCACTCCAGTTGGAATATGGGTAATTCTCACAGCACTATCAGTAGTATTTACTGATTGTCCACCAGGACCACTTGATCTAAAAATATCAATTCTTAAATCCTTATCCTCTATGTTAATTTCTAGGTCAGAAACTTCAGGTAACACTGCAACAGTAGCTGCAGACGTGTGTATTCGCCCTCCAGATTCTGTTTCTGGAACTCTTTGAACTCTATGAGTTCCTGACTCAAACTTTAACTTTCCAAATACATCCTTACCTGAAATATTTACAATAACTTCTTTAACACCATCATGATCAGTTGCGCTTAAATCTAATATTTCACTCTTCCACTTGTGTATCTCTGAATATTTTACATACATACGAAGTAAGTCTGATGCAAATAAAGCTGCTTCTTGACCACCTGTACCTGCTCTAATTTCAACTATTGCATTTTTTTCATCTTCAACTTCTTTTGGAATCAATAAAACCTTAATTTCATTTTCAATTACTGAAATTTTTTCACTCAAGTTATTTTTCTCAATAACAGCTTCATTTTTTATCTCTAGATCATCTGAATTTAATAATTCATCAAGGTCATTTAATTCTTTATTCAGCTTAAAATAATTATTTATTTTTTCAGCAATCGGTTTCAACTGCGAAAATTCCTTTGATAATGATTCATATTCTTTAAAATTGTCTGAAGTTATCTTGGATAATTTCTCTTCAACATTCGAAAAATTTTCTAATATTTCAAGTAATTTTTTTTCATTCATAATTATTTTTATTTAAATAAATTTAAGAAATTTAGAATAGACTTTTTTTCTTCTTGATTAATATCTTTGATAAAAAATAATCTTAAATGTTTCTCAAAAATCGAAACTTGTGTCGAATTCAGGTCCATTTTTTTTATAAAATTTGCTAAATAATTGTTAATTTTTTCATTTATAAAATCTTCATCATAGTTTGCATTGTCATTAGAATTTAATGTGCCTTTATCTAATGAAAAAAATTGCTCTAAATCATTTAAATCATATAGAAAACAATTATTGATTTTTGAAATATCTTGTTCAATATTTCCAGGAACACCGCAATCAATAAGAAATATTGGCTTAAATTTTCTTTTTTCTAGTATACTCTTAGCAACTTTAGAATTAAAAATTTTATATTCAGATTTAAAACCAATTAAAAAGATATCATATATACTCATACGATTTAAAAATGATTCTAAATCTTTAATAATTTTTGTTTCTTTTTCTATGTAGTAATATATGTCTTTAAGCTTTTTTTCAAAAACATTTATTTGATTATGCTTAAGGTTTTTTCCTATACTAAAAGGTAAATTGGAGTCACCTAATATAATCATTTTTTTGTTTGTTAAGTCTCCAAAAATAATTTTTGAAACGTCAATCGCTGCTTTGGCAATCTGACTTGGTTTTGATGAGAAAGTTTCTTTATTAGTATCCACGATTAATTTATTTTGGCAATTTTTCTATTAGAAAATCATCAATTTTACTTATTTCAAAATTTTCCTGTTTACCTGTTTTTAAATCTTTCCAAATAAGCATCTCTTTTTTCCACTCGTTTTCAGAGAGAAAAACACATCCTAATGAACCAATTTTATCAGCCTTTTCAAATTTTTTTTTTAAATTTCCTGTATTTAAAAAATTAACAGAAAAGAGTTTATTTAATTTTAGATTCTTCAAAACCTGAAGTATTAAATTATTAGTTTTATTGTCAATTGAAAAAAAGGTAATTATTTTTTTATCAATATTCTTTTCTGGAAGATTTATTAATATTCTTTCTACTCCTGCAGCCCAGCCAACTCCTCCGATATCTTTTCCGCCAAGTGATTTAACTAATCCGTCATATCTTCCACCAGCTAAAACGGTATTCTGGCTTTTGTCTGAAAAAGTTTTATATTCAAATGTAGTATGATTATAATAATCAAGACCTCTAACTAAATTTGGATTTATTTTAAAGGAAATATCTAATTTTTTTAATCCATCAATTATATTTTGAAAAAAAATAAGTGATTCTTCGTCTAAAAATTCTTTAATTTCAGGAGATTTTGCTATAATTTTTTGATCATTAACAGATTTTGAGTCAAGAATTCTTAAGGGATTATTTATTAACCTTTTCTGACTTTCATCACTTAAATCATTTTTAAAATCGTTCAAAAACTCAAGTAGTTTCTTCTCGTATCTTTTTCTTGATTCAGCATTTCCTAAAGAATTAATCTCAAGTTTAAGTTTATTCTTGATATCCAATTTTTTTATAAGCATTTCTGCCATTAGAATTACCTCCAAATCACATAGAAAATTGAGGTCAGCGAAATTCTCTACACCTACTTGGTGAAATTGTCTCATTCTCCCATGTTGAGGCTTTTCTCTTCTAAACATCGGACCATAATAAAAAAATTTTTTTAAGTTTTTCTCCTGTAAAGAATTTGATACAAGGGCCCTTGAAATAGCTGCAGTACCCTCTGGTCTTAAAACAATTGAATCCCCCCCTTTGTCAACAAAACTATACATTTCCTTTGAAATGATATCAGACGTTAATCCAAGAGATTTTTCAAAAATTGAAGAATACTCGATGATTGGAGTTGATATTTTTTGATAAGAAAAAAAATTACAGATATTAGAAAAAAGTATAATCACTTCATCATGATTAAAAATATCTTCGCCAAATAAATCTTTGGTTCCTTTAACTGTCAATATTTTTTGCAATCTACAATCTAACTTTTTTTATTGCGTAATTCAGTTTGTTTTTTCTCGCACAGTTCAACTAGATGATCAATCATATTTCCGTCTCTTAATATATGATGTTTTTCACCATTAATATAAATTTGATGCCCGCTCTTTCCTCCAGTTAGTCCAATATTTGTTTCTTTTGCCTCGCCAGGTCCATTAACAACACACCCAATTACAGAAAGTGTCATTGGCGTGGTTATATGTTCCAAACGTTTTTCAAGCTCCTCAACATTTTTAATGACATCAAAGTTTTGCCTTGCACAAGAAGGACAAGAAATAACATTTACTCCCCTATGTCTTAAATTAAGAGACTTTAATATGTTAAATCCAACTTTTATTTCTTCAACTGGATTAGCGGATAAAGATACTCTGATTGTATCTCCTATTCCTGCCCACAAAAGAGATCCTAAACCAATGGATGATTTAATCGTTCCTGGAATCATGCCACCAGCTTCTGTTATACCAAGATGAATAGGATAATCACAGGAATCTGAAATACCATAATAAGCAGCAACTGCTAGAAAAACATCAGACGCCTTACAACTTATTTTAAAATTAAAAAAATCATTATCTTCTAAAATTTTTATATGTTTCAAGGCAGACTCAACCATTGCATCAGGACAGGGTTCACCATATTTTTCAAGTAATTCTTTTTCAAGGCTTCCAGCATTTACACCTATTCGAATAGAACAATTATTATCTTTTGCAGCTTTAATTACCTCTTTTACTCTTGCTTCATTACCGATATTACCTGGATTAATTCTCAAGCATGCTGCACCAGATTCAGCTGCCTCAATTGCTCTTTTATAATGAAAATGAATATCTGCAATTATTGGAATATTAACTTCTTTTACAATGTTCTTAAGTGCTAACGCTGATTCTTCATCAGGGCAAGATACTCTAACTAAATCAGCTCCGACATTCTCCAGTTCTAATATCTGTCCAACTGTTGCTTTAATATCTGTAGTTAAAGTATTAGTCATTGATTGAACAGAAATTGGAGAATCTCCTCCAATTTGAACATCACCAACACTAATTTGTCTTGTTTTCTTCCTACTTATGTCTCTCCAAGGTCTTATACTCATCATTTAACCACTTTAAAAAAGTTTTTCCTAATAACTGAATAACGAACAAATTTGAAATCAAACATTTCATTAATCTTTATTGTAAGTAGAGATTACTACTCATTAAACCATATATTGAGTGTATTTTTTTCATTATAAAATTCAACTATTTGATTTTTTTTATTAATTTTTTTTTTCATTAAAAAACTATAATTTATTTATTACAACGTTAGCCTACAAAAATTTTACTAAAATAAAACATATAAGAACAAAACCAACTATAAAAATAACTAAGTTACTAGGAAGAGGGTTTGGGAAAATTTTTGTTTTTTTTTCTCCCTCAACATTTTCATTACTAAATTTTCTTAGCTCTTCTAATTCGATTGAAATATCTACTTTTAGTAACTTTGCATATGAATTTATGAAAGCATGAACAGGAACATATTTTGGAAAATTTTGTATTTCACCAGATTCTATCCAATTTATATAATCATGACTTAAGTTCAATTTTTTTGAAATTGAGTTGATCTTTCTTCTTGAGGTTTTCCTTCCGATTACAAGTTTCTCACCAATTTTTATATAAAGTTCATTTTTTTTAAGTGAGTTTGAAAACATTTATTTATTTCTCCTTTTCTTTTGATATCTGATAGTTTGCTTGACTAATGAGCTCGTCTAAAATTTCCTTCACTGGTTTTATTTCCTTAACCAAACTAACACTTTGTCCTGCCATTAAAGAACCATTTTCAATATCGCCATTGATAACGGCATTTTTTAATGAACCTGCCCAGAAATGTTCAATTTTTAATTGAGCCTCTTTGAGCGTAATTTTATTTTGCTCTAAAAGAGAAATCATCTTCTTTTGTTCATTCTCAAATTTCTTTGTTGCATTGTTCTGTATTGCTCTTACAGGTATTATAGGAAATCTTTCATCTAATCTTACTGATACTTGTGCATTACGAGCCTCTGATTTCATAAAAATATCTTTAAAATTCTTGTGAGCAATTGACTCTTTAGAGCACACCAGTCTTGTTCCAATCTGACAACCTGAAGCACCAAGTTGAAGAAATTTTAATAAAATCTCTCCTCTTCCTATTCCACCGGCTACAAAAACTGGAACCTCTCTGATCTCGGGAAGTATTTCCTGAACTAGAACATTTATTGAGACAGGACCAACATGTCCTCCAGCCTCACTTCCCTCTAGGACAAGAGCATCAATACCATATCCTATCATTTTTTTTGCTATTGATAATGTTGTTGCAAAGCAAACAACTTTCAAACCAGATGATTTTAAAATTCCTATCTGACTTTTTTTTGGAAACCCTCCCGCAAAAACCACTAATTCAACTTTACTTTGGATACAGCATTCTATTAATTCATCAATTTGTGGATGAAGTAAGATTAAATTAACACCAAAAGGATATTTTGTTTTTTTCTTTGTCATCTCTATTTCTTCAGAAAGTTGTTTAACATTCATTGAACCACATGCCACAACTCCAAAACCTCCAGCATTTGAGATAGCCGAAACTAAGTTACTTTCAGATAACCAGGTCATTGCTCCACCCATTATAGGATATTTTACACCCAGAAATGATGATCCTCTCTTAAATAAATTTGAAAGTTCTAAATTCATCCTATTAAGATATTAAAAGATTAAGCATCAAGAGAATAAGCATTATGAAGTGATTTAAGTGCAATTTTTTTCTTTTCTAATGAAATCAAAACACTGATTTTAATTTCTGAAGTTGATATTACTTGAATATTAATATTTTTCTTTGCAAGTGTTTCAAACATCTTTTGAGCAACACCAACATTACTCTTCATTCCAACTCCAATAATTGAAACTTTACAAATTCTTTTATCTAAATGTAAGTTCTTGAATCTAATTTTTGAGCTTTTTAATTTTTCTACTGCTCGCTGCGAATCTTCAAGAGGGACCGTAAATGTGATACTTGCAAGTTTACCGTCATCTGTAACATTTTGAACAATCATATCTACATTTATTTTTGCATTAGCTAATAATCCAAAGATTTTGGCTGCTATACCTGGTTTATCAGGAATCCCCTTAAGCGTAATCTTAGCATCATTTTCTGATGATGCAATTCCTGTTACAACCTCTTTTTCTAATTTTTTTTCTTCATTCAAAACCATTGTCCCATTTCTACTAACAAAAGAACTTTTTACATGAACTGTAATACCATATTTCATTGCTAATTCAACCGACCTCGGATGTAAAACTTTTGAACCAAGAGATGACATCTCAAGAATTTCCTCAAATGTAATTAATGAAATTTTTTTTGCACTTTTTATTATTCTTGGATCTGCGGTATAAATTCCCTCGACATCTGTGTATATTTCACACTCTTTAAGACCTAGTGAAATTGCAATAGCTATCGCGCTTGTATCTGAACCACCTCGTCCAAGTGTAGTAACAAAATTATTTTTATCAACACCTTGAAATCCGGATACTACTAATGCGTCATATTTTCTTAGTTGGTCTTTGATAAAATCTGAATTTATTTCTTTTATCCTAGCCTTACTAAAATTTGAATCTGTTAATATTGGAATTTGCCAGCCTTGCAATGATCTTGATTTTATTTTCTTTTTTTTTAAGATGCTACAAACTATCGCTGAAGAACATTGTTCGCCAGTTGATATCAAAGAATCATATTCTGAATTATGAATATTTTTATCTATCAAAATAAATTGTGATATTAGTTTATTAGTAATTCCAGACATCGCTGAAACGACTACGATAATTTTTTTTTTTCTTTAAATTTTTTTTTTATTATATTAGTTATTCTATCAATAATAGTATTGTCAGATAAAGAGGTACCACCAAATTTTAAAACTGCAATTGACATATAATTCCTTTAAAAATTAAAATATACTTAATCTAAATATATTCAAATGAAAAACAATAAAATTACTAGTAATACAAATCTTAACTATGACTTTGATAGGTTGTCAAAAGATTGGTGGAACATAAATGGCACTTTTAAAGCATTACATGCATATAATTTTATAAGAATTGAATTTATTAAAAAATTGATAACTCAAAAATTTGATAGTTCATTTTCAAAAATAAATATTCTTGATATAGGGTGCGGCGGAGGTATTCTTTGTGAACCTCTTGCAAGGTTAGGATTTAATGTAACTGGGATTGATTTAAGCAAAAAGGCAATTGAGGTTGCAAAAAAACATTCAAAAAAAAACAATTTAAAAATTAGTTATATTAATAATTCTTTTTTGAATTATAAGTTTAATAAAAGGTTTGACATTATAACTGGCATGGAGGTTTTAGAGCACGTTAATGAGATCGAAATATTTATTCAAAAAGTCAAAAATAACCTTAAAAAAAATGGTCTGTTTATAGGTTCAACAATAAATAAAACAGCAAATTCATATTTTTTAGCGATACTTCTGGCTGAAAGAGTTTTTGGGTTGTTACCGAGAAATACACATAAGTGGAAAAACTTTATTAAACCAAACAATTTAAAAAAAATTCTTTTTTTAAATTCTTTTTCAGAGATTAACTTCCAAGGAGTAAACTATAATCCAATCATCAATACTTGGAAATATTCTAATAATTGTAGTGTAAATTATTTATTCTCAGCTAGCTCAATGTCATAGAAAGAAAATCTATGATTTTAATCAAAACATCTGGTTGAAGGTATTTGTTTTCTAACTTTATGGATTATATCTAAACTTATTTTTTGATTAATTATTGACACTTTTTCCTCTGCTTCTTTTAGAACTTGGCCCCATGGATTTATAATCATTGAGTGACCATAAGTTATTCTTCCATTATCATGAGATCCACATTGTGCTGGAGCAAAAATATAACATCCATTCTCAATAGCTCTAGCTTTTAAAAGTGAATGCCAATGTACTTTTCCTGTAGTATATGTAAATGCTGCTGGAATAGAAAAAAAATCTGCACCTTTTTTTGCAAGTTTTTTATAAAGGTTTGGAAAACGAAGGTCATAACAAATACTCATACCTAATCTTCCCCAAGGTAATTTAGAAATTTTTATAACTTTTCCAGGATCATAGTTTTTCGATTCTAAATATTTCTCTTTTTTACTTAAAATAACATCAAAAAGGTTAATTTTATCATAATGATCAATTATTTTTCCAGTATTGGATAACAAAAGAGATCTATTTACAAATTTTCCATTTTTTTTTTTAAAAGGTATTGAGCCAATTAATAAAAAAGATTTTTGTTTTTTTGCTTGTTCAGATAAAAAATTTAAAAAATTTTGATGCCAATTATTACAGTATTTTTCCAACTTATCTTTTGAATCAGTAAAAATAGCCACACACTCTGGAAGGCATATTAAATCAACTGATTTTCTTTTATTTCTCTCAAACATTTTTGAGAGCATTTCAATATTTTTATCAGGATTTTCAGAACTATTTGTTTGAAAACATGATACATTAAGAAAATTATTCATTTTTAAGTAATTTTTTTAAATTTCCATTATTATAAATTTCAAATAATTCATCACAACCACCAATATGATTATTATCAAAAAAAATTTGGGGTACAGTTTTCTTACCAGATGATTTTTTTATCATTTCATTTTTTAATTGTTTATCAAAATCAATATTTTTTTCTTCAAAACTTAAATTTTGCTGTTCAAGTAATTTTTTTGCAGCTATACAATATGAACATAAAGAAGAAGAATAAATTACAATTTTTTTCATTTTTGATGACAAAGTTTATTTTTGATACAAAATCTTTTATAAAAAGTAAAGATAAAGCAGTTAAAGATTGGCAAAGGTATAATTTCGTTTTTGAAAAATTTTCTCAAATTTTGTACGAGAAAGTATCGGAAACAAATATAAAATTTCAAAATGTTCTTTTAATTACATCAGATTTTTTTGAAACTCTTAATGTTTTACTTAAATTTGATATTCCAAAGATAACCATAGTATCACAGTATGAAGAAATGTTTAAAAAACTTGAATGTAAAAAAAATGTTCAAAAAGTATTAATGCCATTTGAAGACATATCAATTCAAGATGAATTTGACCTTGTTATATGTAATTTCAATCTTCATAAAATAAATAATAAACTAGACTATTTAAAAAAATTAAAAGAATTACTCTCTACTAAAGGAATGTTATTTTGTAATTTTTTTGGAGAAGGTACTTTGTATGAACTAAGAAATTCACTTCTTAAAACTGATGAGAAAATATATGGGGGTATATTCACCAGGATGGAACCTTCATTAAAAATGATAGATATATCAAACTTATTTTCAACTATTGGTTTTAAAGAAATAGTTTCGGAAATAATTAATTATGAAGTTTTTTATAAGAATGTAATTAATTTATTAAATGACATTAAAGGTATGGGAGAGGTTTCCGCTTTAAAAAATAGAAAAAAATCCCTAATAACAAAAAATTATCTTTCGAATCTAAATAAAATATATAAAGATGATTTTAGTGATAGTAAAAAAACTTTAAAAGCTACATGTAATATTATTTCATCAACAATGTGGAACAATACTTAAAAAAAATAACGAATTTTTTGTAAGATTTTTTTATTAGATCTTAAAATTTTGAAATTTTTTAATTCAGAAATTTTTATCCATTCATACTCTTGTTTTTCTAATGGATTTAGCTTTCCAAACCAATCGAAACATAAGAAAAAATTTAAATTTATTTTTTTTTCTTTTCTATAAATTGAATAGTTGTATAAAAAAATAGTTTTATTAGAGTTAATTGTTAAATCTAATTCCTCTTTTAACTCCCTTTTTAAAGCTTCAAGCATAAATTCATTTTGTTTAACTTTACCCCCAGGAAATTCCCAGAAGCCATGAAAAGATTTTGATTCTGGTCTTGAAGATATTAAAAAGGATTTTTTTTTTTTTAAAATAGCTGCAACAACATCAATAGTCATTAGCTTTTATAATCAGTATTAATTGAAATATAATCTTTTGTAAAATCACAAGTCCAAACACATGCAGATATTTGAGATAAGCCAAAATCAAGATATAAATCAATTTCTTTTTGTTTGATATATTTATTAACTTTTAAAAAACTTCTTAATACATAGCGACCTTTTTTTAAAATAAAATTATTCCCGAATTTAAGTGTTAAATTTTTGACTTCAATGTTAACATTAGCTTTTCCTATAGCCATAATAACTCTACCCCAATTTAGGTCTGATCCAGTTAGAGCAGTTTTAAATAAGGGTGAGTTTGCAATAGATAAAGCGATTTTTTTTGCTTCATCATAATTTTTGGTACCTACTACTTTTATTGATATAAATTTAGATGCACCTTCTCCATCCTTTACAATTTGTTTAGAGAGATTTGTCATTAAATCTTCTAAACTTTCAAAAAATTGTTCAATGTTTTTTTTTTTTATATATTTTTTTTTTTGTTTTATTTTGATTTACAGAAATCAATAATACCATATCACTTGTTGATGTATCTCCATCAACTGTAATTGAATTAAATGTTCTCTCAACTAATCCTGAAATTGTTTTTTTAAATTGACTTCCTTGCATTTGAAAATCTGTAAATATAAATGAAAGCATAGTGCCCATGTTAGGTGCTATCATTCCAGAACCTTTTGCAATGCCGTTCAAAATAAATTTTGGATCAGTTATTGATTTAAAACTTGCTAACTTTGCATACGTGTCTGTAGTTCTAATTGCATTAGCTGCTCTTTTCCAAGATAGTTGTGAATTACTTAAATTAGAAATTAGGTAAGGGATTTTGTTGATTATTTTACGATGATCTAACTTTTCACCAATAATACCTGTTGAAGCTAAATAAATTTCTTCTTTTTTGATTTTAAGTTTATTGGACAAGTTCTCAACAATTTTTTTTATAGCATTTTTCCCCTCATTGCCTGTAAAAACATTTGCATTACCAGAATTAATAAGGATAGCAGAAACTCTTGAATATTTTTGGATGGACTTATTCCAAATTATTGGTTCACCTGGGGTTTTTGATTTTGTTAAATACGCAAAAATACATGACGAATTATCAAATTTGATTAAAACTAGATCGTCTTTCTTGTTTTTTTTCAATCCACAATGTGTTATTGAGACGTTGATCCCATTTAATTTATTAAGATTAACTTGTTTTTTTGGTGCGAATGGTGAAATTTTAAAAGACATCTTTAAGTATTTTATTAATTAATTATATTTTTAACTCTAAACACATTATAAATATATAAAATGTTAAATTTTCTGACAAATAAACTTTTTGGTTCAAGTAACGATCGGATATTAAAAAAAATTATTCCTATTGTTGAACAAGTAAATTATCTAGAAAAAAAATATGAAAAACTCTCTGATGATCAATTAAAAAATAAGACAAATGAATTTAGAGAATTAGTATCAAATGGAAAAAAAATTGATGAAATCTTACCAGATGCTTTTGCAGTGGTAAGAGAAGGAGCAAAACGCTCACTTGGACAAAGGCATTATGATGTTCAAATTATCGGCGGAGTGGTTCTTCACAGAGGTATGATAGCTGAAATGAAAACTGGAGAAGGAAAAACTTTAGTTTCCACACTTGCTGCATATCTTAACTCCCTAGAAAAAAAAAATGTTCATATTGTTACAGTTAACGATTATTTAGCAAAAAGAGATTCAGAGTGGATGGGTGAAGTTTACAAAAAAATTGGTCTCGAAACCGGTTTTATTTTAAGTGGAATGGATGATTTAGAGAGAAAAAAAGCTTACTCGTGCGATATAACATATGGAACTAATAACGAATTTGGTTTTGATTATCTCAGAGACAATATGAAATTTTCAAAAGAACAAATTGTTCAAAGTAAATTTGACTATGCAATTATCGATGAAGTAGATTCAATTTTGATTGATGAAGCAAGAACACCTCTTATAATTTCAGGTGCTGCTGAACAATCTTCTCAACTTTATAAAACTGTTGATAAAATTATTTCAAAACTGGAAAGTAAAGAGTTTGAAAAAGATGAGAAAAGTAAAACTGTTGTTTTGAATGAAAAAGGTATTGAGAGATTAGAACAAATCTACCACAATGAAAAACTTTTATCAGATGGTAGTCTTTATGACGTAAATAATGTAACCCTCTTACACCATACAAATCAATCACTAAAAGCAAGATTTATTTTTGAAAAAGATAAAGATTACCTAGTTCAAGACGGAAAGGTTTTAATAGTTGACGAATTTACTGGAAGGGCCATGGAAGGTAGAAGGTTTTCTGAAGGACTCCATCAAGCCATAGAAGCAAAGGAAAATTTGGAAGTTCAACTTGAAAATCAAACTTTAGCTGCCATCACATATCAAAATTATTTTAGACTATATTCAAAATTAGCTGGTATGACTGGCACAGCAAAAACAGAAGCTGATGAATTCTTTGATATATATAAATTAGAAGTTGTTCAAATTCCTCCTAATAAACCGATGGTTAGAAAAGATGAAGAGGATGAAATATATAGAACTTTGGATGAAAAGCATTCTGCAATCATAAAACTTATTGAAGACTGTAGAAAAAAAAATCAACCCTCCCTTGTTGGAACTGTTTCTATAGAAAAGTCTGAACTTATATCTAGTCTACTAAAGAAAAAAAAGATTCCCCATGAAGTTTTAAATGCAAAGAATCATCTTAAAGAAGCTGAAATTATCTCAAATGCTGGAAAACCAGGACAAGTTACCATTGCAACCAATATGGCTGGTAGGGGAACAGATATAAAATTAGGTGGAGCAGAAATTAATCCAAACCAAAAGAACTTTAAAGATATTTCTCTTAAGAGTGGAGGGTTATTTATCATTGGTACGGAAAGACATGAGTCTAGAAGAATTGATAATCAACTCAGAGGGAGGTCAGGAAGACAAGGAGATCCAGGTTCATCAAAGTTTTTTCTTTCACTTGAAGACGATCTTATGAGAATTTTTGGTTCAGAAAAACTTGATTCTGTTTTACAAACTCTGGGACTTGAAAAAGATGAGTGTATTAAGCATCCATGGATTACAAAGGCTCTTGAAAGAGCTCAAAAAAAAGTAGAGGCAAGAAATTTTGAAATAAGAAAAAGCCTTTTAAAATTTGATGACGTTATGAATGAACAGAGAAAAATTATTTATGAGCAAAGAAGAGAAATAATAAATGGTGATGACGTTGATCAATTGGTATTTGATATGCGATATGATTATATTGATGAATTTATAGATCAAGTTTTAGTTAATATTGAGGAATTGGATGATACCAAAAAAGAATTAATAATCGATACATTCAAAAAGAATTTAAATACTGAAATAGACTTTAACGAATTAAATAAAAAAGGTAGTTTGCAGATCGATGATATTAAACAAGTAATCAAAGACTTGTCTGATAATAATATTAATTTAAAGAAAACTAAATACCCCAAAGAACTATTTGATTTAGCTCAAAAAAGTCTATTACTGCAGATAATTGATCAAACTTGGAAAGAACACCTACTCTCTTTAGATCATTTAAGACAAGGTATTTCATTAAGAGCTTATGGCCAAAGAGATCCACTTAATGAATACAAACAAGAAGCATTTAATATGTTTGAAGAAATGATGAAACAAATTCGTCAAAATGTATCGAGACTATTAAGTTTCGTAGAAATTAAGACAGAAGTTAAAGATTCAGAAAAGCTACCTGAAAAAAATTCCATGGATTCAGTTAAAGTTCCTCGAAATGCTAGGTGTCCCTGTGGGTCAGGAAAGAAGTATAAACATTGTTGTGGAAGTATTTAACTATTTAACTGAAATTTTTTTCCAATACTTAAATATTTCTCTTCTCTTTGTGTAATTATTTCAAGTGATGATTTGCCTTCAAAATAATGGACTGATTTAAGTAGTGATTCTTTAATTAAGTTACAGGTTTTTTTGAAATCTCTGTGTGCTCCACCTGTTGGTTCACTTATAATCTCATCAATAACTTCAAGCTCCATCAAATCTTGAGCAGTAAGTTTGAGATTTTCAGCTGCTTTTTCCGATTGGTCTGTGCCTCTCCAAAGAATTGATGCGCAACCTTCTGGTGAAATAACTGAATAAATTGCATGCTCGAGCATTATAATTCTATTCCCTGTTGCTAAAGCAACTGCTCCACCAGAACCACCCTCTCCAATAATAAATGAAATAATTGGCGCGGAAACATTTAGAGAAAATTTAATCGAAGAGGCTATTGCCTCTGATTGTCCCCTATCCTCTGCTTCAACTCCAGGAAATGCTCCAGGAGTATCAATAAAAGTCACAACAGGTATATTAAATTTATCTGCAATTTTTAGAAGCCTTTGAGCTTTTCTATATCCTTCAGGCTTAGCCATACCAAAATTATTTTTTACTCTGCTATCAATATCTTTTCCCTTGTCATTACCGATAATAATAAAGTTTTTTTTATTTATTTCAGCAAACCCTCCCTTTATTGAAGAGTCATCAGCATAAAGTCTGTCACCACTTAAGATTTCAAAACTATCAAATATTTCTTTGACAATATCCAAAAATTTCGGCCTATCTTGATGTCTACAAACTTTTACTTTTTGAAATGGTGAAAGATCTTGGTATATTTCTAATAAAGTTTTGTCGAATTTATCCTGTAAACTACTTAACTCATTAGCAATATTCGCACTACTATCTTTTAAATGCCTTAACTCTTCAATTTTTGTTTGAATGTCAAGTAAAGGCTTCTCAAAATCCAAAAAGTTCTGCATGTATTTTCTATTTTATTTTCCCTCGATTAATTTAGCCTTTTGAACTAATACTTCTGCTTGTCTGATTGAGGCTATATCAATTAATCTTCCATCAAGTGAAACAGCTCCTTTTCCATCTTTTTTCGCTTGTTCCATTGCTTCAAGAATCCTCTTAGCCTGATTTATTTCTTTCTCAGAAGGACTCATAACCTCATTTGCAAGATCTATTTGACTAGGATGAATGGCCCATTTTCCTTCACAACCCAAAGTTGCCGAACGGTTAGCTTGAGCCCTGTATCCATCGGGATCATTAAAGTCTCCGAACGGTCCGTCAATTGGTCTCAATCCGTTAGCTCTAGCAGCTATAACCATTTTAGACACAGCATGATGCCACATATCCCCCCAATGTTTTTCTCTTGGGTTTTCTCCGTCAATATCAGTCAAAACATGATAGTTAGGGTTAGGACCTCCAATAACTGTTGTTTTAGCTTTAGTCGATGCTGCATAATCGGCAACTCCGAAATGAAGTGATTCTAATCTTCTTGAATATGAGGCAATCTCATTTACATTTTGCATACCAAGAGCTGTTTCAATTATTAACTCAAATCCAATTCTCTTTTCTAAACCCATTGCATCTTCAACTTGTGTACAGAGCATATCAACAGCATAAACATCAGAAATTGTTCCAACTTTTGGTATCATTATTAAATCAAGTTTGCCTGGTGCTTTTTCGATTAAATCAACTACATCTCTATACATAAAATGGGTATCAAGACCATTAATCCTTACTGACATAGTCTTTGAATTCCAATCAATATCATTTAAACCTTCAATGATATTTTTTCTTGCCTGTTCTTTTTCGTCTGGTGCAACTGCATCTTCAAGATCTAAAAAAATTACATCAACTTTACTCTTTGCAGCTTTTTCAAAAAGCGATGGGTTACTGCCAGGTACTGCTAATTCACTTCTATTCAATCTTGGTGGTGCTTGTTCAATAATTTTAAAACTCATAATTTCCTCTACTTGTTAAAGATAACACAATCTAAAGTTAATATAAAAATAAATCTGTTATGACA
>MDSZ01231545.1_pt1 | contig 18960 bp, 21 predicted proteins | sample 811201 | NCBI WGS metagenome assembly MDSZ01 (sample SAMN05326647, study PRJNA326480) | marine metagenome | isolation source: seawater | place: Indian Ocean: North | collected 2010
GGAAAACGAATCCCAATTTATTTATACGGAAAAGATTTCTGGTCCAAGTTGATTGATTTCAAGCAATTTGTGAAATTCGGTGTTATTTCATCCGAGGATTTAAAATTATTTCAAATGGTAGATGAAGTGGATGAAGCATTTGAATTGATCACTACTGACCTTAAAAGAATGAATCCATGAAGGTAGAAAATTTGCGATCAGCAATCAACATTAATTTCGGACAATTGCTCGATTGCTTCTGTAAAATCTTTCGGAAAAGGAGCTTCCCACTTCATCTCGATTCCTTCGATTGGATGAATCAACTGGAGTTTACAGGCGTGCAACATAACTCGAGGAAATACATGGGTCTGGTTATTTCGTTTTCCTCCATAAGTAGAGTCACCTGCCAAAGGATGATTGGCATCAGAAAAGTGCACTCTTATTTGGTGGGTTCTACCGGTCAGTATGGTACAATTAACCAAAGTAAAATCTTTTGAAAAGCGAGTGGCTACTTTCCAGTTAGTAACTGCTTTCTTTCCAGTTGCAGAAACACACATTTTCACCCGCACTTTGGGATGTCGGCCTATTGGGCCATTAAATTCTCCCGAATCTAATGAAAGAGAACCATGTACCAAGGCCAAGTATTCCTTGCCCACTTTACGCTCTGCAAACTGACCAACTAAGTTGTGGTACGCTTTTTCAGTTTTGGCCACAATGATCACGCCACTTGTATCCTTGTCCAGACGATGTACAATCCCAGGTCGATCCGGAGCACCGACGGGGCAAAGAATGTCTAGATGATGCATCAAAGCATGAACCAGAGTATTCGATCCAGTTCCATCCCCAGGATGTGTTACCATCCCCGAGGGTTTATCGATTACAATTATGAAATCATCTTCGTAAAGGATATTAAGCTTATATTTAAAAGGAGCATGCATCTGAGCCGAAGGTCTCATTAGATCAATTATTAACTCATCGCCACACAATAGCTTAGTTTTGGGCTCTAATCGTTTGCCATTAACTCGGGAGACCCTTCCTTCTTCAATCGCTTTTTGAATCAAAGACCGACTTATTTCAGGGAATGATTCAGCAAGAACTTTATCTACACGCCCCATTTTTCCTTCCGGACAAATAAATCTATCCTTGCTCATATCTTTAAAGCCATTCCGTCTCTAAAATTTTAATTTGTTTTTGCCAATCCATTCGCACCTTAGGATGCAAATCGGCGACCTCAAAACCATTCCAAGCAAGCTTTGCCAATTGCAGCGGATTTAATCCAAGCCGCTTATGGCAGACCTCATACTCCTGAGACAAACAATTATTAAATGAAAGAGGATCATCTGTACTGATGGTACAGACAAGTTCTCTATCCATAAATGCTGACAACGGGTGCTGATCCCAATCGTTTATTACTCTAAGTTTAAAATTACTAATGGGGCAAATATCAAAGATCACCCCTTTATCTTCAGCCAACTTGAGTACCTCTTCATCTTCAATCGCACGAATTCCGTGCTGAATTCTTCTGACCTTAAGTTTTTCAATTGCGTGACGAACATTTTCAGCAGGACCAAACTCACCAGCATGTGCCTTTACCGATTTCCCGTATTCCGAGGCACGAGCCCAAAAAGATTCAGTCCAAGACTCCATGGGTAATGTTTCTAATCCATGTAAATCAATACCGGATAATTCATCCCAATCCTTGATGGCCTGCTCGAGCTTTGGACCTAAATAATCAGTATATGCGTTTCTGCTAATCCCGAGAAAAACCCGAACTTCCAGACCCCTTGGAATTGCTGCCCTAATTGCAGATAGAATTTCTTCACCAGGAATATTTAGAAATTCGATCATCCCTGCATGAAAACTGATTTCCACATATTTTACATTTTGTTGAAGGTGGTTATCAAAAATCGCTTTCGCTGCAATATGATAAGATTCTGGAGAATCAAAAAAAGCGAGAGCGTGATCAATCAAAATAGATTCAAACTGTTCAAAACTTGAGTACCTGAAGTAATCTTTACGAAATTCTGGCTTTTTTGAAAACTTTTGAGGGGCTTTCAACTCAAGTAAATGCCAAGGCAAAGCACCTTCTACATGCAGATGAGTTTCAGTCTTCGGTAATTTTTCAATAAATTGAAGGATCTCCGATGAATCAAAATTCATGGGAAAATCACTCGTTTAACAAATGACTCGGATTTAATTTCTCCAAATCTTTGGCTACAAAAATTCCATCTTTTCGAATCAACTCTCCGTCAAACCAGATTTCTCCCCCACCCCATTCCGGGCGTTGAATCGAAACCATATCCCAATGAACTTGAGATTTATTGCCATTGTTTGCTTCTTCGTAGGCTTGCCCAGGGGTAAAGTGGAAAGAACCATCAATTTTCTCATCAAAAAGAATATCCAGCATCGGCTCTTTAATCATGGGGTTAAATGCAATAGCGAATTCTCCAATGTAACGGGATCCATTGTCTGAATCTAAGATTTCATTTAACCTTTCTTGATTGGAAGAAGATCTGGCCTCAACAATTTTACCATTTTCGAAGCTTAAGCTAATATTTGAAAATGCACTCCCCTGATAAATGGTATCGGCATTAAAAGTTACGGTTCCTTGAACGCTATCCTTCACAGGACAGGAAAAAACCTCACCATCTGGTATGTTATGAGTCCCGCCACAGGAAATCGCATCGATTCCTTTGATAGAAAATTTAAGATCAGTGTCTGGGCCGATAATCTTAACCTGATCCGCATCTCTCATTCTCTTCTCTAAAGCAGCCATACCTTCGGTCATTTTCGAGTAATCCATGCAACAGGCATCAAAGAAGAAGTTTTCGAATGCCTCTGTGCTCATCTTGGCTTGTTGAGCCATGGAAGGAGTCGGCCAGCGCAAAATGCACCACTTTGTTTTTTGAACACGCCAATCAAGCAAAGGTTTGAGTGCCTTATTAGCTAGTTTCATATCTTCGGTCGGCAAATCAGAATTTTCAAAAACATTTTTGCTCCCGCGCACAGCGATATATGCCTGCATGGATTTCATTCTCTCTAACTCCCAATCCAAACTTTTCTCCAACTGGTCCTTCGCAGCACCTAATATGCACTCCCTGTCCACACGAGCTGATTGGATTAGAGAATATGGGAAACCGCCTTTTTCCTTAACTGCCCGGATTAGTGCGATCGACATTTCTTCGGGAATATCGAAGGAGTGAACGAGGACATTCTCTCCTTTTTCAATTTTCGTTGAATGGGATACGAGATTACGAGCCAAGGTAAGATAACGAGGATCCATAAATGAACTGATTTTTAAAAAGGAATTATTAGCCCCGCCTGATTTTAGAGCCTGCAAAATTAATTCTCACGCGATAGACCTTCTTAACCCGATTAATTATTTCATAGGATTTAGGATCAATACGAGCAGGAACTTCCATTCTTCGGATATCAACCACTGCAGTGAAGCCCCGCTCCGTAAAGACATCAATGAGCATTGCTATCGCAAGTGGATCATCAAAAACATGATGCTCAGAATTGATGTAAGCCAAACCTGAAATCGAGTGTTTTTCCACAACCGGAATAAATTTCGTTTTGATCAAAGAAACTACCTGCTCAAATAGTTCAGAATGAAACTTTTCGTAAGAATCCAGTCGGTGAACCAGTAACTGCCTCGCATGGAGAGAAAGTTTCTGAGCCAAAGGGATGGAAGAAATTCGGTCGTAAGTAGATTGATCAAGCTCAAGAGAACTCTGGTATTTGAGTTCCTGTATGATCCTCTGCTGAACTTCTATAACACTGCCGTGTGCATTGATGAAATGATAATGGAAAACTTCCCGGAGTGTGGTCAGGGAATCATAGGTTGATTCTTTGAATGTCTTATATCTTCGATGAGCTGCAGTTTCTTCTAGGTCGGTCTTTCTTAGTTCCCAAATCTCTCCTACCCCCGAAGCTTCTACTTCGGCGTTGTGCGCGATTGCCCTTTCACCACGAAGTAACTGTCGCTTAACGCTTTCCTCTTCGTCAATAAATAACATGATGATGTGAAAACGAGGTTTTGGGAATTGAGATTCTTGGAAAGTCCCCAAGTATTTGCTTCGCAATTCTGACAAACGACCATGAAAAAGCTTCAAGCATTCAACTTGAGTTTTGGTACGAGGGAAGCCATCAACGATGGCACCGCTTTCATATTCCGGGTTTAGCAGAGAATGTAAAACCAGTTTGGTAACTTCACGATCACCAGCCAATAAACCAGCATCAATCTTCAAACGTGCTTCAGGAGATTTAAGAAGCTCACTTACAATAATTGGCTTTTCGGTCAGATCACGAAACTCCATAATAAACGCAGTTTGCGTTCCCTTTCCAGCGCCTGGAGCACCATTGAGCCAAAAGATCTCTGCCGGAAAACGTAAGTTCTCGGTACCGACATCCTGTTCAATTTCATGCCAAATGGTTTGAAAGATCATTTGAGCATCTTTCACCTCAAGATCTTCGACTTGTTTCCTTGAAGGTTTTGAGGAAGAAGTTAAAGTTGAAGATTCTGACCCGTTCTTATTCGAACCAGTATCTACATCGCTTTTTTCAGTCAACTCAGTGGACATAAGATTAAATAAATAATATAAAACTCAACTTCGTCAACTTTAGGAAAAAGAATTAAATCCCTCCTCCATCCTCGTAATGGGGACTAGATGAGATAGAATGATCCATTCCTAGATAAGGCATTTCTCCGTGTTCAACTTGGCCGACAATTTTCGCAGGTACGCCAGCCACGGAAACTCGAGCTGGAACATCATGCAAAACCACACTACTTGCACCGACCCGAGCACCCTCACCAATTTCAACATTTCCCAGAATCTTAGCACCAGCACCAATCAAAACACCAGATCTTATTTTGGGGTGACGATCTCCACGCTCTTTCCCGGTTCCTCCAAGGGTTACTTCATGCAGAATAGATACATCATCATCAATTACGCAAGTCTCTCCCGCAACAAATCCGGTTGCATGATCAAGTAGAATTCCTTTTCCAATCTTGGCAGCAGGATGAATATCAACGGAATAGATCACCGAGACCAAGCTCTGTAAGTACAATGCCAATTGCTTTCTTTCCTGTGACCAAAGCCGGTGACATGCTCGGTAGGAGCAAAGTGCTTGGAAACCTTTAAAATAAAGAAAGGGGCTGAGGTAATCATTGCAAGCTGGATCCCGCTCTTTGACTGCATCTAAATCATGAGCAATCGAAGCAAGAATTCCGGCATCATCCGAAAAGCATTCAAAAAATAAACTTCGAAGTTCAGATTCCGAAACCGAACCTTTAGCTAACCTCGAGGCTACTCGCCAACTTAGTGCATCCACAAGGCTTTTTCTATCAATTACAAATTCGGTGAGAACACTGGAGAGGATAGGCTCACGAAGGGAGGTTTGCTCTGCTTCATTTCTTAAATTATCCCAGATCGTGTCTTGTAAATGATTCATTTAATTTTGATTTCTACATACTTTATCTCACGAGTAGAAATTCTTTCCAATTTCCACTTTTTTACGACCTTGAGTAGTTCTCCACTTATTGGTGTCGCGAAGAGAAAACACACAGCCACAATATTCTTGTTGGTAAAACTTCTCTTTTTTTGAAATTTCAATCATTCTCTGCGACCCTCCTGATTTACGCCAGTTGTAGGTCCAATAAAAGAGATCTTGATAACGTTGAGCAGCTCTCATTCCACAAGCATTTATTTGAGCCATATTTTTCCAGCGGGAAATTCCCAAGCTACTTGTATAAACACTAAATCCATTTTCGTGGGCGTACAAAGCGGTTCGTTCAAAACGCATATCAAAACAAGCGGTACAACGAGCACCACGCTCAGGTTCCCACTCTAATCCTTTGACCCGATCAAACCAGTTACGAACATCATAATCTACATCAATGTGACGAACACCCACTTTTTCACAAAATTTTTTATCTTCAGACTTTCGAATCTCATATTCCTTTTTAGGGTGTATGTTGGGATTGTAAAAAAATACCGTGGGTGTGATACCAGATTCTAGCATCGTTTCAATCACCTCGCCCTCGCAGGGTGCACAACAGGAATGAAGAAGTACTTGATCATGTCCCTCGGGTAGTTCGAGCTTTGGTCTTGATGCCGTATTCACTTGTAAATTTATAACGAAAAAAGTGAAAATGGAAAATATTTTCTATTTCTGATTGATTTCTGCCTTTAAATCTCGGGTCATAAGGTCTTTTAGTGCAGAACTAGGATTTTTACCCGAGTAAAGGATATCATGCACTTGTTTCAATATCGGCATTTCTAGCTTTAGATCCTTGCATTTATGGTAAAAACACTCGGTAGCGAAATATCCTTCAACCACAGTCTTTTGTGATGTTAAAATCTTCTCAGGCTTGTTTTCCCTTGCAAGGGCCAACCCGAAATTACGATTTCTACTCCACTGCCCCATGCAAGTACCCACCAGATCTCCAAAGCCACTTAAACCAAAGAAAGTATCACTGGAAGCACCAAGAACTTTTCCAAGGGAAATCATTTCGTTCATGCTTCTAGTTAGTAATGCTGCTCTTGCGTTATCCCCCAATCCAAGACCGTCTGAAATACCAGTTGCGATTGCGTAAATATTTTTGATGCAACTCCCCAATGCAACTCCGGTTCGATCATCGGACCGGTAAATACGAAGAAAAGGAGAACTTATTTCGGCTTGGAGCTCTTTTGTATCATGATCTGGACCATTTATAGCAAGAACCATTGCTGCAGGCTTTCCCATTGCAATATCCTCGGCATGACTAGGACCAGTCAAATATCCAGTAGAAAAATTAGAACCAAACTCCCGGGACATAACTTCATGTGCAAATAAGTTAGTTTCAGGCTCTAGCCCCTTACAAAGTGCGAGGGCACCCCGGAGCCGAGAAGAACTTGGAATGGCCTGTTCAATAACTCGCCGGCAAGTCACTCTTAAGGCGTGAGACGGGCAGGCAAAGAATATATAATCGGACTCCATGAGTGCAGGCTGAAGTGAAGAACCGATTTGTAGATCGGAATCAAAGGGCACTCCCTTTAAATAATCCAAATTTTCCCTTGCACTTGACATACTAAGAGCTTGCTCAACCCTCCGAGGAACCAAAGTAACCACATGACCAATTTTACTTAAATAAATGGCTACCGCAGTACCCCAAGCACCTGCTCCAAGGATACAGAAATTCATGATGAAGGGGATTTCTTCCTCTTTTTCACATCGATTACATACTCGGTTAAGGCTTGGGAAATTTCTTGGTTTAAGTTTAATTTTGGTTTTACGAAAGAAGGGATGCTTCCGTTTGAAAGACCGAGAAGGTCAGGAGTAACTAAAATTTGGCCATCACATCCGTCTCCACTACCAATCCCAATTAGGGGAGGGAGTATTTGCCTGGCCAATTCGGAAGCAACACTTGCTTCCACCATCTCTGCAACCAATCCAAAACATCCTGCTTCCTCTAGGGCAATCGCATCGGTGTATAAACTTTCTGCCTCTTCCTGTTTGGAACCAAATTTTCGATATCCCCCAATCGCCTTCACGGTTTGCGGAAGTAATCCAATGTGACCTAAAACAGGAATTCCGGTCAGTACTAGTTTTTCAATATCATCAGCAACATCCCGACCTCCTTCGATTTTAACTGCATCTGCTCCACCTTTCTGCATTAAGCTTCGAGCTGATTCAAGCAAGCGATCGAAGGATAAGCTCGCTTCCCCAAAAGGGAGGTCAGCAACCAATAAGCAATCAGGATTAGCCCTTCGAACTGAGGCGGTATGATGAATCATATCCTGTATTGTCACGGGTATCGTGGTAGAATGCCCAAGCATGGTAGTTCCTACCGAATCTCCAACCAGAATAAAATCAACACCGGCATCAGAGACAAGTCTACCAAGAAGTGCGTCATAGGCAGTCAAACCGACAATGGTACGCTTTCCCTTTAATTTAAGCAATTCAAGCGTCGTTCGAGTTCTCGGCTCATGTTCTTGAGGAGAATGCTTTGGACGACTTTTCTCAAAAGGCTTATTTTTCCGAGGATTTTTAGAGCGGTTAGATTTAGGGGAAGAGCCCTTTTCTCGGGATTGACTGCTTGAAGGCGTACCTTCGAACTGAACCTTTTGGGGAGAGGAACTCACTTCCTTTGCGACCGTTTGCTTCTTAGAATTTTGATTTATGAGCATGGATGATTATCAAACTCTATTTGTCTTGGTATTTAAAGATAAATCAATCACACTTCCCTTGCCCAAAATAGTAGCTGAACTAGAATCCTATGATATGAAGAACATCATCGTTACAGGTGCAAATCGTGGTATTGGCTTCGAGATCACCAAACAATACCTTGAACTTGGGCATCGAGTTTGGGCGAGTTATCGCTATGAGAGTAGCGCAAAAGACCTCTTCTCAATGACTCAATCATTCCATAACCTCACTCCATTTGAAATGGATGTGACCAATCAGGAATCCGTCGAAAGAGCATTTGATGATTTTTTACAGTCCAAGCTCAAGTTTGAACTTCTTTTTAATAATGCTGGCATCATTGATTGGAGTGACTTCGACAATGTGGAACCAAAATCTTTCGCAGATGTTTATGAAGTGAATGTGATCGGTGCTTTTGTTGTGATGCGAAATTCCCTCAAAACCCTCCACCAAAAAAGTCCTATGAAATCAAGAATTATAAACCTCTCATCACGTCTGGGGTCAATTGATTTACGAGGCAATACCCAGCTTGGTGGAGCTCTTGCATATCAATGCTCAAAGGCTGCCTTAAATATGCTTACCAAACAGACATCCCTTGAGCTCAAAGAAAAAGGAATATCAGTAATATCAATGAGTCCGGGTTGGGTAAAAACAGAAATGGGAGGGAAGAAAGCAAAATATGAGACCGACCAATCCGTCAGGATGATAATCTCCGTACTTCAGAGCTTGGCAGATGAAGAAACCGGTATTTTTATTGGAGAAGATGGAGAGAAAATCCCCTGGTAATGTACTAAGTTCTTGTACATAGGTCACTTTTACCTTTGATTAAATAATGAAACTACCCCGTTTCAAAATATTTCTGATTCCAGGGATTCTTTGTTCCACAAGCTATGGGCTTAATATCGGAAGTGAAGTTCCCTTTTTTACTGCATTGGACGATATAGTAAGGAGGTGGAAATTTTCTAAAGAGGTTCAGGAAAGTGGTGTCGTCATGTTCTTTTATCCTGCTGCTATGACTAGTGGGTGCACCAAGCAAGCATGCGGTTTCCAAGACGACCATAAAGTTTGGAAGACTTCAGATTTTGAAGTTATTGGAATAAGCGGGGTCCAATCTAAAAACCTTTCCCTGTTTAAGAAAGCAAACGGAATCTCTTACAAGATGCTTTCAGATCGGGAAGGTAAAATAGCGGAAAAATTCGGAGTACCAACTGGTAAAGGGGGCAAGATCGGTCGTTTTATTAATGGCGAAAAATATTCACTTCACCGAGGAATAACCGCAAAAAGGTGGACCCTTGTGATTTCAGCACAAGGAAGGATTTTATTAATGGACAAGCAAGTCCGTGCAGCAAGTAACTCTCAGGATTTGTTAAAATTGCTGGATCTTAAGCAAAAACCATGACCTTGAGCGGAAAAGATAGAGGGAAGATGAAGTCTGTCCTCAAAACCAGAAAAGTGGACTTAAAACTTGGAAAAAAAGGGCTGACTGCAAACTTCTTAGAAGAAGCCAAGAAAGTTATTTCCGTCGATAAGATGATTAAAGTTTCCTTGGACTCAGACAAAAGGAAACGAAAGGAACAAATTCAAGTATTTGCTAAAACCTTAGGTCTGAGCCACATTTCAACGGTAGGTAGAACTGCAAGCTTTCGTCTGATTGATGAGTTCTAAAATCAAGCCAATCTCAAAGGGTAGACAAGCCCCAGAATTTAAAACTACAGATGATCAAGGAAATGAATATAGTAAATCTGGTCTTTTAGGATCAAAGTATCTTCTCTATTTCTACCCCAGAGACCATACTCCAGGTTGTACTATTCAGGCATGTGGATTTAGGGATTTAATCAAGGAATTTAGAGAGGAAAAGGTCATTATTCTTGGGATCTCAGGCGGAGACCAGGCTTCTCATCAGAAATTCCGAAACAAATTAGAACTTCCATTCCCTCTCCTCCTCGATCCAGATTTCAAGATCTCCAAGTCTTTTGGAGTCTTTGGGGAAAAGAAATTTATGGGAAAAGTCTTTAATGGTATCCATCGAACATCGTTTTATATCGATGCTACGGGGTGCATTATTGAAACCTACCTTAAGGTAAAAGCCAGAGATCACCCGAAAAAATTTCTTTCGGATCTATTACAAAGCCTAAAAAACACTTAAAGTTAAAAACTCTGCAATCAATGCTTAACTCAATGCTTGAGCTGCTTCAACAATACCGCAGAAAGCCCTGGAGGTAAGCGAGGCACCACCAATTAACCCGCCATCTACATCAGGCTGGGATAATAGACCTTTTGCATTATCAGGCTTCATCGAACCACCGTATAATATCCGAACCGATGCCGATGCGGATTCACCAAACATCTCGGTTAAAACTTGCCTAATGTCTGCATGAACCTCTTGAGCCATTTCATCAGTTGCAGTTTTCCCGGTTCCAATTGCCCATACTGGCTCATATGCCAGAACCAAGTGCTCGATTGCATTGGTAGGGAAATTAGCTAAACCTTCTCTAACTTGTTGGCGCACCACAGCAAGAGTTTGACCAGCTTCACGTTCTTCAAGGGTTTCCCCGATACAGTAAATGGGTTTGAGATTGTTTTGTACTGCAGCCAATACTTTTAGATTAATCGCAGCACTTGTTTCACCATAATATTGTCTTCTCTCACTATGTCCTAGAATAACAAAGCTTACATAAAGATCTCTTAACATCTCTGCGGAAATTTCACCCGTGTAGGCACCAGAGCTCTCGGCGTTCATATTTTGGGAACCGAGAAAAACTTCGGTTTGTTCCACCAATTCTGAGGTTTTCGCCAAGGCAGTGAAAGCTGGACATACGCAGACCTGCACAGAGGTCTGACTTCCAACAGAAGTGTTGATTTCTCCAACTAAATCCTCCGCTTCCGAAGCCGTCTTGTTCATTTTCCAATTCCCTGCAATCAAATATTTTCGTGACATAATTAAGTTTTTTAAATGATAAACTAATCTTGATCTAGAATTTTTACACCCGGTAATTCCTTGCCTTCTAAAAATTCAAGGGAGGCCCCTCCCCCTGTACTCATAAAGGAAACCTGCTCGGCAACGCCACTACTGTTAATTGCCTTTACACTATCTCCGCCGCCAATAATCGATGTAGAGTCACTTTTAGCGACTGCATCGGCAACTGCAAAGGTTCCTTTGCTTGAATCCGTTATTTCAAAAACTCCCATCGGACCGTTCCACAGTACGGTTTTGGCACCCGCTACCGCGTCTGTATAAAGATCAATAGTTTTGGGACCGATATCGACTCCTTCCCAACCGTCTGGAATATCACCTTCTATAATTTGGGTATCACCTAAAGTTTTCGCTCCAAAATCAAGGGAATTGGTGATCAGGGTATCGACGGGAAGCAAAAACCGAACTCCTTTATCTTTGGCTTTGTTAAGAGCATCCAAGGCAAGATGGACTTTATCAGGTTCACAAAGACTATCTCCTACTTTCTTACCTGCTGCCATAGCAAAGGTGTAGGCCATTGCACCACCAATAATAATATTATCCGCCTTATCTAAGAGTTTGTCGATAACCTTGATTTTGTCACTTACCTTAGCACCACCAAGGATCACGGTGAAAGGACGATTGGGAGAGTCAGTCTTTTGACCAAGGTATTCAAGTTCCTTCGCAATAAGCAGACCAGAGTAACGGGTGGGAAGAAGTTCAGCCACCCCGAAAGTGGAAGCATGTGCCCGATGAGCGGTACCAAAGGCATCATTCACAAAAACTTCTGCCAAGTTCGATAACTGCCTTGCAAATTCGGGGTCATTGTCGGTCTCTCCCTTGTGAAAACGGAGATTTTCAAGAAGAGCAACTTGTCCTTCCGCCATCTCTTGTACCGCCCTTTCCACATCCGGACCAATACAATCATTTAAAAACAAAACTGGCACCCCAAGTTTCTCTGCGAGTGCTGGAGCAACTGGGCTCAGGCTCATAGCATCCACCCGTTCTCCTTTTGGTCTCCCCAGGTGACTTGCGAGCACGACCTTGGCTCCATCCTCTACCAATTTTTTGATTGTGGGAAGGGCTGCATTGATACGGGTAAAATCGGTGATCTTACCATCGGAATCAAGAGGGACATTAAAGTCTACGCGAACAAAGACTCTTTTGCCGCTCAAGGCAGAGTCATTAATTGTTTTGATCATGATGACAGCTGTTGATGCAATCTAAGATTGCAATAAAAAAAGTTGAAACTTTCTTAAATGAATTTCGAGACATTTTTGAGTAAATCAACACAGCGATTGCTGTATCCCCACTCATTATCGTACCAAGAGACTAATTTGAAAAAAGTGTCACTCAATCCCATACCAGATCCGGCATCAAAAATAGATGAGGCGGGGCAATGAATAAAATCAGCTGAAACAACTTCATCTTCCGTGTATTCAAGAATACCTGACAAAGAACTTGAGGCAGCTTCTTTCATTTTAGCACAAATTTCCTCATAACTTGTAGACTTTTCTGTCTTCACGGTTAAATCAACTACTGAAACAGTTGGAGTTGGCACACGAAAGGCCATCCCAGTCAACTTACCCTGAACCTCAGGCAAAACCAGACCCACAGCTTTTGCAGCTCCTGTTGTCGAGGGGATAATATTAATTGCAGCCCCCCTTCCCCCCTTCCAATCTTTTACGGAAGGAGCGTCCACCGGCTTTTGGGTAGCCGTGTAGCTATGAACGGTTGTCATCAATCCTTCAGCTATCCCAAAATTCTCAAGCACTACCTTCACAATTGGTGCAAGGCAGTTGGTTGTGCATGAAGCGTTTGAAACGATATGATCATCAGCTGATAATTGCTCATCATTAACCCCAAGAACAATTGTTCTAACATCTCCCTTGGCAGGTGCTGAAATAATAACTTTCTTGGCTCCTGCTTGTAAATGTCCGGAAGCTTTTTCTTGATCTACAAATAATCCAGTTGATTCGATTACAATATCAACTCCTAAATCTCCCCATGGAAGAGCAGAAGGGCCTTCACGGACGGCAAGGCATTTAATGCTATGTCCATTTACCACGATAGAATCAGTAGTTGGTGCTTCAACCGTTCCATTAAACCTTCCCTGGGTCGAATCGTACTTTAAAAGATATGCCAAATTATCAGAAGGAACCAAGTCGTTGATTGCAACAACTTCAAATTCGCTACCAAGTAAACCTTGATCAACGAGAGCGCGAAAAACCAACCGACCAATGCGGCCGAAACCATTAATACCTATTTTTGTAGCCATTTACATTATTTTTTTAGTGTTTAAAAAAAAGACTTGAACATTCTGGAATGAAGAAACCCTGCAAAATGGCAAGGCAATAAGATAGCGTTTAAACGACTGACCGCTCGATCAACTTTAAAAAATTCTTAAAATCTTTGAAAGATTCTCGAGTTTCTTCTCTGAAGAAATCCAATTGCTCGTCATCAAGAGAGAGCCGCTCCCGGATCTCATTTGATAAAAGTTTACCGGAACGATGTCCACTAAAGCCAAAATTCATCGAATGAGCCAACCAGTTCCCAACCATCACCACATCAATTAGGCTGTTAATTTCCGGATCAACCACAGATTCTCTGTTTTCCGTATTTCCTTCATGATGCCATCTAATTACAGATTCAACATCACGATTGAGACCCCATTCCTTGCAAACAATTTGACCAAGAACATCGTGGGAGGGGGAATTTTTCTTACGCTCAATCTCAATGAGAGTAGTCTCATCGTATAATGCATCCCCGACATCCTGGCAGAATTCATTCGGGTGCAACTGAAGACGGGCAACTTTGCCAATATCATGAACCAAACCGCAACTGTACGCTCTTTGACGAGTAACCAACTGGGTTAGCTCAGAAATGGTGGATGATGCAACCGCAGTGCCTAGGCTATGCTTCCAAAGTTCCGCGGGATCATAATTTAAATTGTTTGCGTTCTCGACCTTGAATGCCTTGAAAACGGAGGAGGTTAAAATTACCATATGGATTTTATCGAATCCAAGAGTAGCAATGGCCTCACCTACATCAGTTACCCTTTCACGCTCTCCGCGGTATTGAACACTGTTGGCAACTCTCAAAACTTTCATGGAAAGAGTTTGATCCGACTTCATGATTTCCTGAATGGAATGTGTGGGTGAGTTCGGGTCTTTGAGCATGCACGACAAATCATCAAAAATAGCCGGAAGGGTCGGTAAATTGTCCTTAAGTTGATCCTTAAGGAAAGCATAATTAACTTTCTCTTCCACTCCTCCCACCATATTTCAAAGTTAGTATAGATTAATGACCAAATCAACAAAGATTTTTAAATAATCTTAATAAGGTGAAGCCAGGAAAATATTTGCATTTTAGAATGCTGTCAGCGTCCGACCTTTTCCAGTCTTTTTTTTCGATCAAAAATACATGAGCAAATCAGGACCAAAAAGATAAAGAAACAGATATATGCAAAATAATCACCCAGTCTGGAGTGTAGGGTTTTCCGATTGAATTTGGTTGAAACTTCCACAATTCCCGCCCCCTCAAAGTATATGCTTCCATCTTGATCCTCCAGCACTTCACGCGTTCGCCCTAATGGGTCGATCCAACCGGACCAACCAGCATTACCACACCTCAAAAGTGGCAAACCCGCTTCCACGGCACGCATTACAGAATGAGCAGCATGTTGCTCCGCACATCCTTCCTCTCCAAACCATGCATCGTTGGTTGTCACAAAAAGAATTTCACTTCCTTTTCGGACTGCATCTCTGGCAAGATTAGGAAAAATGTCCTCGTAGCAAATCAGGGGGCCAAAGGTTAGATTTCGACCCTCGGATAGAGGGAAGTCCAACGGAACGAAAAAGTCGCCCTTGGTAAAATTCCCTACTGGTCCCACCAACCTATTCAAGCCCGGCAACCAGCTGAATGGGAAGGGAACATATTCTCCAAACGGAACAAGGGTTCTTTTGGCATACCATTGAGGATCCAAGCCTGCCTGAGGCATCACCTTAGAGGCGGTATTGTAAGAAAAATTACCTTCCCTGATTACGGCTCCAAGGAAAAGAGGGATATCACACTCATTAACTAATTCCTCTACCCAAGCAGAGTCTAGATTTAAAGCATAGGGGGTGGATGCTTCTGGCCAAACAATTAGGTCGGGGTCCATCCCAGCTAATAGCCTTGTCTGCCTCTGGAGAGTTTCTTTGTGGATCCGAGCATTCTCCTTGAGCCATTTATCTTGTAGGTAAGGTTGGCAGATCCCAACTCTTATTTTTTGCTCATCCTCAAGAGAAAAAATTTTCTTGTCGAAAAAAAAGGGTGCTACGGAAAGGCAAAAAAGACCAATTCCAAAATAGAAATCTGGACAGAAAGAGGAAAAAAAGCCACCTTCTGATAATCTTCTTCGTACCAACAAATGATGCAGATATGATCCGATACAAAGATTAAAACAGACCAGAAAGTAAGAAAGCCCCCAAGCTCCTGACCAAGGCAGAACTTGAAGGATCATGGGTCTCTCCCACTGGGTGACCGAAAGTGGGCACCAAGGAAATCCAAGAGTAAACTGGCACCTGATCCATTCCATTGCCACCCATGCTGCAGGAAGGCAGATTAAATAGAGTAATCTTTTAGAAAACGATTGATTTAGACCATATGATAAACATTGCCGTGCCAGCATGAACCATGGAAGGTAGTATGATGAAAGAAGCATGCTAGCCAGTATCATACCCTCGAGAGTAATGTGCCGCATCCAACCAATCAGGAAAATATGGTATGCGAATCCGGAAACAAAAAAGACCCCTACTATTTTTTTAAGACTGGGCTTAAAAAAAAACCAAATTAAAGCTGGTAAAAGGAAAATAAATGCGGCTTCTGGACAATCATTGGGGGGTTGAGCAATGAGAAGTAGACCAAAGGTGGAAAACCCTGAGAGAAAAGGAATTCCCCACTGCCTTAGCCATTGCTTTAAGGATAGAAAAAGGGAATAGAAATTCATGATGCCAAAACAGATGACACTGGATTAATCTGGCAAGACTCTTGGCTCGGACGGGCTACTAGGTTTTCGAAAGGTTCAAGTGGCATAAAATTATCTGCAATCCCATCTTCCAAAAGGTATTTTGTGCACACGGAAAATAATTGATCCGGGGTACGAGCTCGCCTCATATCATGAAGGAATTCGCCTTTTGGACAGACAGATAACCCAACGAAGTTCAAGAATTTTTTCATTCTCGCAACTAATCTTAAATCACAGAGTTCAGGCTTCTTTAAACTTTCGAAAAGGGAACTAATGTATTGGTAAAGTTCTTTCATTTTGGGTTGATAGATTGCTCTCCCCTGTTGTAGTTCCCGGATTTGTCGAAATATCCAAGGGTTTCGGATTGCAGAGCGGCCCACCATAATACCGCATACATGATTCATTTCTTTTAACCTCACAGCTCCCTCTGCGGTGGTTACATTCCCATTCAGCAAAACAGGACATGATAAAAATTCTGCTGCACTTGCGGCATAGGAATGGTTTGGGGTTGACCGGTAACCGCCAAGAACGGTCCGGGTATGTAAACTTAGCATATCCACCCCTGAATCCTTTATGATTTCAAGAATAGCATGGAAATTAGAATCATCTTCGAAACCAATTCGCATCTTAACGGTCAACTTACCTTCAACATGGGACCTTAGAGATTTCAGAATTTTAGCAATTTTGGGCGGATCTTTTAGCAAACCACCACCGACTTTCTTTTTATAAACCCGAGGGGCCGGGCATCCCATATTTAGATCAACCCCCGCAACCGGATACTCATTAAGTAAATCGGCAACCCGGCAAAGCTCCGGAATTGATTCTCCAATGAGTTGAGCAAATACTGGTTTCCCCGAAGGGTTCTCTGTGATGGAGGTGAGGATTTCAGGATCAAGCCTAGAATGTTCATGAACCCGAAAAAATTCAGTAAAAAAAAGGTCGGGAGCCCCATAGTTTGCAATTATTCGCATGAAGGGAAGTCCGGTGACATCTTGCATTGGTGCAAGTGCAGTGGGCCAGGAGGATTCCCAAATATTCACCATGGTAAAGTGCGAAGGTAGTTTTTCTTCGCAAGCTCCAGCAGATCAATCCTGCTTTCGGAGGATCCGCTCCAAGATTTCCGACATATCCTCGACATTTTCAAGCACGCGAGAGGCAACATGAATGGGTTTTTTCATCTGCAAAGCTAAAACAATGGAGTCGCTCGGCCTAGCATCCAGTTCAATTATTTTTTTTCCCAGTTCATTCTCCATTCTCAAAATTATACGAGCAAAAAAGGTACCCTCGTCCACATCATTGATTAATACCCTTTCAATTGATGTCTCTAAGCCTTTCAGTATCAAACCAATCAGATCATGAGTTAAGGGTCTTTCTTTCTTAACCTGATTAATGGTCATATTAATTGCATTTCCAATTGCAGGGTCGACATATATAACGAAAGTCTTTTGGTCATTACCTAGAAATATAGCACATCCATTGGAGGTCGGCATTACACCTTTAACGGAAACTTCGAAAGACTCATTACTCATGGACATATTATTCAATTTCCCATACCTGTTCGCAAGCTCATTACTAAACTTTTAACCGTTAGCTAAAGCACCCGTAGAAAAACATGAGTGAATTAATATTTTTAGTTGGAATGATGGGGACTGGTAAAAGTACCGTAGGTCAATTGGTTTCAGAAAAATTAGGGATTACTCACATCGATTCCGACACTTGGATTGAAACGAAATTGAAAAGGTATATTCCAGAAATTTTTAAGGAAATGGGAGAAGATTTTTTTCGGTCGCAGGAAAAAAGCTTTATCGAAAATCACATCCCTTTGGCTCCAGCAATAGTTTCTTGCGGGGGTGGTTTATGTATTGCGGATGGAATGATGGATGCACTGAAAAAGAAAGGAGTCGTAATATGTCTCTCTGCTTCCAAGAGTGAAATATTGAAAAGAGTCGCAAAAAAAGAGGATCGGCCCCTTTTAAACGGTAGAGATCAAGAGCGAAAAATTGCTCAATTATTAGATGAACGAAACCCGATTTACCAATCTGCAGATCACCAGATTGAAACCGATGATCTTTCACCAGAGGAAATCTCTGATACAGTCATCGAAATATCTAGACTTGAGCCAAAATTCTAGATTAAGAATCGGTTCCCTCGAGTAATTTAATAAAGGATGCTGGTGGTCGAATCACTTTTCCTTCCTTTGAAATAAATGCGTGTTCAGTGCTACCTGTCGCAATCATCAGATCCTTTCGCAAAACTTTATATGATATTTTAAGCCTTAATAATGAAGACAAATAAATCTTAAGCTTTATAATCAGTCTGTCATCGAATTGAGCGGGGTGCTTAAAAATCGCAGAGCAGGACAGGACAGGTAAAAAATACCCTTCTCTCTCCAATTCCTTGTAAGGAATCCCAATTTCGTCTAGGAGTTGAATTCTCGCCACCTCAAACCAAGTAAAATACTTCGCATGATAAACCACTCCCATCTGATCGGTCTCCTCATAACGGACGCGAATTTCAGTACTTGATGAAAGCATGACCCTTGCCTATTTGAAGTTTCATTTTAAGCCAAGCACGAAGAAATAAAATGTCCTTAAGCAAAAAAGAAAGAAGTCTTACCATTTGGATTGGGATTGCAATTGGAGTGGCTTGTTCGTCGATGCTGGTTCGATATGCGTTTGACCAAAAGAAAATTAGAGCAAAAGATATACCAGGTAACTACGATTCTGGGCGAACGGCGGCTGATCAAAAAGTATTCCCACCTCTGCCCTTTGAAGCTCAAAAAGACTTACCGAACGGCATTGTTGTTTTCCATGACTACAACCAGTCAATCATA